>MDTG01098139.1_pt1 | contig 30123 bp, 29 predicted proteins | sample 811421 | NCBI WGS metagenome assembly MDTG01 (sample SAMN05326645, study PRJNA326480) | marine metagenome | isolation source: seawater | place: Pacific Ocean: South East | collected 2011 | reverse complement strand
CGTTGATAGGCTGGATGTGGAAGCGCGGCAACGCGTGTAGCTGACCAGTACTAATAGCTCAATTGGCTTGATTTATGCACTGAAAAAAATTTTTAAGAAAGGATAATGCCAGCAACAATTATATGGTTTACCGGACTTTCCGGTTCAGGAAAATCTACATTAGCTAATTTATTATTTAGAAAACTAAAAAAAAATAAAAAAAGAAAAATAAAATTAGTTGATGGGGATACTTATAGAAAAAAAACAAACAAGAAATTCCCTTTAACAAAAAAAAATATAATAGATAATAATTTATCCATAATACGCTATATTAATAAAATAAAATTTAATTATAATATAATAATAGTCTCAGTTATTGCTCCTCTATCAAAAACGAGAATTTTAGCCAGAGAAACATTTAAAAAAAAATATCTCGAAGTTTATCTATATTGCAAAATAAGTACTTTGAAATCTAGAGATCCAAAAGGCTATTATAGAAAAAAAATGAAAATGATTGGAGTTAATTCACCAATAAAATACGAAAAAACATATTACAAAAAAATTAAAGTTAACACGGATTTATGTACGAAAACTCAAGCTGTTAGGTTGATAATAAATAAAATTAATTTAATTTAGATCTATTAAATTCAAATATTATTTTTTTTAAAAAATTTACACATTCTTTGGGATATTTTCCTATTGCAGTTTCTGCTGCTAGAACTAATCCAGACGCCCCCATTTCTATTGAATTATAAATATCATTAGCCTCTGCTCTTGTAGGATAGGGTTTTGCTATCATACTCTCTAACAAGTTTGTTGCGATATATATTTTATTTGATTTGTTCTTTTTTTTAAATAATTGACGCTGGGCATAAGGTATTCTTTCTATAGAAATATCCTTTGATAAATCTCCTCTATCAAGCAGAAATTCAGAAGCATTTGTCTGCATTTTTTTAAAGTTATTAAGCGCTTGTTTTGTTTCAATTTTAAAAATTTTTGTTTTACCCGGCAATAGTTTGTTAAACTTTATCACGTCCTCAGGTGTATTAGTGAAAGATAGAGCAAAATATTTTATATTTAGATTTTTTGAAATTTTTAATGCCTCTAAATCTTTATCAGTTAAAAAATTTAATTTTAATTTTCTGTTTATAAGATGCACACCCTTGTTAGCTTCAAGATCACCATTTCTTACGCACAGAGCAGTTAAAAAATTTTTTTCTTTTTTGATAATTTTTATGATTAAGCCATCAAAACCTAACTCTAGTAAGTCATTTTTTTTAAGCTTATTAAAAACATTATATGGATAAAAATGAAATTTAACTGAACGAAATATTTTTATTTTTTGGTTAATTTTAAGTCTCTTTTTTTTATTAACTTTCGTTCTAATCTGAGCTCCTTCCGTATCTATACATATGTTAAGTTTCGAGTTTTTCTTAATAAATTTTATATTTTCAATTAGTTTTTTGATTGATAAATGAGACATATTCAATCTCACCAAATCAATTTTTGCTTTTTGGGCAAATTTTATAAAATTTTTATTTAATGATGAAGGGCCTAGAGTGCAAAAAATTTTAATTTTTCTCATATATATTTAATTAAATTTAAAAAACTTATAATAGTTAAATAAATTTTTTTGTGATATATTTTAATACACATAATTTGTATTTAAGTTAAGTAAAAAATTATTAATGACTATAAAAGAATTGTCGAAGAATCTTCTTTCAATGTTAAAACTCATTATAATTAGTTTTAAGTATGGTCTAAAAAGGTTAGTTTATGATATTTATTTTATTTTCAAAAAAAAATACAAGCATAATATTATTTTTATCGCAGGTCTACCAATGTCAGCTACGACTAAAGTTAAAAATATGTGCGGATTTATACCGGGTTATTTTACAAGGTATTCTCCTACTCCACATGAGATTGCAGTACAGCAAGATATAAGTGATAAAACTTTTAAATATTGTCCTAAATGGAGTTACACTCTATTTAAAACTCATTTAAATCCAACAGTAAAAAATTTAGAGATCTTAAAGAGACATGAAATAAATAAAGTTGTAGTAACTTATAGAGATTTAAGAGATGTAGCTGTAGCGAGGTATCACAGACTTTTAAAATTTCCAAAAAAAAAGAATGAACCATATTATCTTGAATTTGACAAACAATATAAAAACATTAGTAAGAGTGACGGCATTAATGATTGTATTAAAGTAGTTTCAAAAGATTTTGTTAATTGGATATTTGGTTGGAAAGATATTAGTGAAAAAAAAGATAATTTTGTATTATTTTGCAAATTTGAAGATTTGATTCAAGATCCTAAGAAAGAATTTAAAAAAATTTTAAAGTTTTATGAAATTGAGCTTGACGAGTCTTTAATCGATAAAATTGTTGAAAATACAAAAGGAAAAAAAAGTATGGAGGAAAACTTTAAAGATGAGAAATTCCTACCGTGGGCGCTTTCATCAAATTTTAGATCAGGAAAAATAGGCGGTTGGAAAGAGGAGTTTGACAGTTCAAATATAAAAAAATTTAAAGAACTTTGTGGTGAAGCTTTAATAAAACTGAAATATGAAAAGAACCTTAATTGGTAATAATTAAGGATATTCTGTGCTTTTGAGGTAAAATTAAGAAAAAAATCGCTTTACCGTTCAATCATTGAACGCTATAGTGTTCAATAATTGAACATTATGAAAGATAACCAAGATCATTTCGAAATACTTAGAAAAATTCACAAAAAACCAAATTTTTCTCAAAGAGAACTAGCCGAAGAATTAGGTTTTAGCTTAGGAAAACTCAATTATTGTTTAAAAGCTTTACAAAAAAAAGGTTTAGTAAAATTTAAAAATTTTCAAAAAAAAACAAATAAAATAAATTATTTACAATATGTCATCACGCCGAAGGGAATTGTTGAAAGGACAAAACTCACAATTAACTTTATGAAAAGAAAAATGAAAGAATATGACGAATTAAAAAAAGAACTCGAAAAGAATTAATTTTATGTGGACGATTATTAAATTTGATAAAAGTAGACTGAACATCTTAAAACAAGAGTTAAAAAAAAAATTAGGAAAAGATGCACATATTTATTTACCAAAACTTTCCATTCAAAAATACTTCAAAAATAAATTAATTAACAAAGAGATGGTTTTGATGGATGATTATATGTTTTGTTATCATAAAAAATTTGAAAAGTCAGAAACAATTAACCAGATAAAATTTACTAGAGGATTGAAATATATTCTCAACGGATTTAAAGAGTCTCAAGAAGATATTAAAGCATTTATTAAGAAGTGCAAAGAGTCAGAGAATGCCCAGGGTTATTTGACACAAAATTTTTTTAAAATTTATGAAAATTCTACGTATAAGTTTAAATCTGGACCGTTCGCAGAAAAAATTTTTAATATTATCAATCTGCAAAAAAATAAAATTGACATATTACTCGGGAATATCAGAACTAAAATTAATAAAAAAGATTATTTGTTCACACCCTTGTAGAGATAAAAATGAAATATATTTTTTATTGTAAAATGACCTTTTACAAAGTGCGGAGCTTTGGTGAATAAAAGCATTAATGTGATAAAAGATATAGCTATAATTGGTGCTAGTGCTTCTTCATGTCTTTTAGCACTATTTTTGAAAAAAAAAAAATTCGGTGTAACTATATTTGAAAGCTCCAACAATATTGGAGGTGCCTGGGGAACTGATAAGAATGGAGCAAAATACTCTAATATTATTTTTCCTTTAAGTATTTCTGAAAAAAAAATATTTCCCAAAGCTTTAAAATATTTGCGGACAAATAAGGTTAAATTCAAAAAAGATTTAAGAAAATCATTATTTTCAAAAAAAGTTGTAAATGCCGCAAGTTGTGATTTAAACGGACTGTATAATTTGACAAAAAAAAAAATTAAAATTATCAAAAATACAACTATAAATTCAGTTAAAGAAAAAGAAAATTATGTAGAGCTTAATAATAAATATAAATTTAGTAATATATTTTTTCCAACATATATAAAACTAAAAAAAATTAAAATTCATAAAAATAATAAAACAACCAATATTCTGGTTCCATATTTAAAGATTAACAAAGCACTCCACGTAAGATTGCTAGTAAAGAACTTGAGCAACAAACAATCACAATTTAAAAATTTGACACTGGGACCTTTAGATAGATATCAAATTATTAATAAAAAAAAAAATATCTCCCAGATAAATGGAAGAGTTCAATTAGATTGGAAAAAAAAACCTAAATATCAGATACTCAATAATATTTCTCAGGCAGTTGATTATGACAAACTCTTATCTGCGAAGTTTTTTGAATACAGAAGCTGTATAAGAGACAAGAAACAAATACAAAAATTAAAAAAAGAAATAAAAAAAACACAAAGAATTAAATATCTAGAAACATTTACATTATTAGAGTTTATTAGGCTTAGTGTTTTCAATAAAAACTTCCTTAAAAAAGTAAATTAATTATGACTATTAATATAAAGAGCATATATCACAGTAAAAATCTTGATCAAAAATACTTTGATAGACAAATGTCAAATCCATATGAGTCTACTAAAAGTTTTTTTAAATTTCTTAATAAAGAAATTAATCTTGAAAATAAAAGGATCGTCGATTTAGCTTGTGGTAATGGTGCAAATTTATTGTATTTAAAAAGAAATTATAATACGAATGAATGCTTTGGGTTAGATCAAAACAAAAGTTTACTTAAAACAGCCAAATATTTTGCCAAAAAAAGAAAAATTAAAAATATTAGATTTTTAAAACAGGATATAGAAAACACAAAAAACAAAATATCCAATAGAATGAAATCTGATGGTGTGATTTGTATTCAAACTCTTTCAGTTTTAGATGATTACAAAAAAGCAATTTTATTTGCAAAAAAATTTAAACCTAAATTTATATGTGTTAATTCTTTATTTTGGAAAGGAGCAATAGATTTTAAAATCACAGTCAATTTTTTAAAAAAAAACAAGAAAAAAAGAGAAATTGAAAAAATTAACAAGTATAATATTTACTCTATTCAACATTACCTAAATTTTTTGAGTCAAAATGGATTCAATAAACATAAGGTTATAAAATTTAAATCAAAGAAAAATTTTAAAACAAAAGACAAAAACCTAATGGGTTCTCATACTGTAAAAGTTAATGGGAAAAAAGAAACAAAATCTGGACCATTAATATTAGAATGGTTTTTTATTTTAAGTCAAAAAGAAAAATGAAAAAGAAAAATGTTTTAATATTTGGAAGTGGGTCAATTGGGACTCACCATGCTAATGCAGCAATTTCTCTAAAAAATAATGTTTATATTACTGATAAAAAAAAATCACAATTAATAAACATGGTTAATAATATTTACCCATCTAGATATGGGTCTTGGAACAAAAATATTTCTTGTATAGATTATAAGAATGTATTTGAATTGAAAAATTTTTTTGATTTAATTATAATAGGTGTACCACCTAAATTTCACCTATCTGTTTTAAAGACATGTATTAAAAATTTAAGATTTAAAAAAGTATTAATCGAAAAACCTCTTTGTGTGTATAATCAAAATTACAGATTTTTAAAAAAAAAAAATATTGCTAAAAAAATTTATTGTGGTTTTAATCATTCAGTCTCGCAATCTTTTAATTCTTTTCTTAAAAAATTTAAATCACTCCCTAAAAAAAATATAACAATTAATATTACCTGGAAAGAAAGTTTTGACTTAGTTCTTAAGGCACACCCATGGCTCAGGTCTTTAGGAGAAAGCTATCTTTCAAACGTTAAAATTGGCGGCGGTGTAGCACACGAATATTCTCATGCTCTCCATATTTTTTTAATTTTAAAAATGATGCTTTTTAAAAATGAAAATCCAAAATTTTTAAAAAAAATTTCGTATAAAAAAATTAAAACAAATATTTATGATAATAATTTATATTTAAGTTTTAGAAAAAACAAAAAGACTTTGAACCTTTATTTAAATGGCACAAATAACCCACCTATCAAAAAGATTGAAGTGTTAATAGGAAACAAAAAAAAATTAACTTGGGTAAGAAAATTAGATAAAAATCTTGAAATCGTTGAAAAAAAACATAAAAAGTATAAAAAAGAAAATATCAAAATATCAAGAAGAGGGGATTTTATACAAGAATTGAAGTTATTGCTTTTTAAAAATAAAGATAAAAGTATTGAATTTTTAAGATTAGATTATTCAATAATGGTTATGACTTTATTAAAATCAATTTTTAGAAAAAATGTTTAGAAAATTAAAAAAAAATAATAAAAAACTTCAAGAATATGCTCATTCTATTATTCCTGGGTTAAGTGGTTTACTTGGAAAAAGACCAGAAATGTACTTACCTGGTGGAAAATGGCCTACTTATTATTCAAAAGCAAAAGGTATTAATATTTGGGACCTAAAAGGCAAAAAGTACTTTGACTTCACAATGATAGGAGTTGGTTCTTGTGTGCTTGGATATTCCGATCCAGATATAGACAAAGTAGCTAGAAAAGTTATCTCTCAAGGTCCATTAACTACATTAAATCCTCCAGAGGAAATTATTTTAGCTGAAATGTTATTAAAATCTCATAATTGGGCAGATCAAGTTAAATTTGCTAGAACCGGAGGTGAAATGGTTGCGATGGCTGTGAGATTGGCAAGAGCATATACCAAAAGAGATAAAGTAATGATTTGTGGTTATCATGGCTGGCATGATTGGTATCTAGCCACAAATTTAAAGGATAGCCGAAATCTTAATAATCACCTACTAGCAGGTTTAGAGCCAAGCGGTGTACCCAAAGGCCTAGCCGAAACTGTCATACCTTTTAATTTTAATAGCTGTAAAGATTTAGAAGAAGTTATAAAAAAAAGAGCTAAAGAATGTGCAGCGATAATTATGGAGCCAGCTAGAAATACACTTGGATGTAAAGCTTTTTTAAAATCCATAAGAAAAATCGCCAACAAGAATAAATGTGTTTTAATTTTCGATGAAATTACTTGTGCCTGGAGGAACAATACTTCAGGAGTACATATGGACTTAGGTGTTTATCCAGATCTTGCAACTTTTGGAAAAACGATGGCGAATGGTATTCCTATATCTGCTTTAATTGGAAAAAAAGAAATAATGGAAGAAGCAAAAAATTCTTTTATAAGCAGTACTAATTGGACTGAAAGACTTGGCCCTGCATGTGCAATAGAATTTTTAAAAAAACATAAAAAATTAAAATTAGGAAAAATTTTAGTTGAAAAAGGAAAAAAAATAAGAAAAATTTGGGTTCAGGCTGCCACAAAAGCTGGCATAAGCTATCAAAAAAACTCCAATAACGGTCCGGGATGTTTAGGAAAATTTAATATTCCTGTGAAATCCAAAAATGAGTTAAGATTAGAAATTTCAGGCATTAATCCCTTATCGAGTTTTAAAATTATTAATGGGAATGGAAAAGATTGGCCAATTATAATAACCTATTTTATACAAGAGATGCTTAAAGAAAATATTCTTGCTTCAGATAGGTGTTATTCAAATTACTGTCAAACAAATAAAGCATTGGATAAATACGAAAAAGCCTGCACCAAAGTGTTTAATAAAATTTCATTTCATTTAAAAAAAAGAAACTTATCACAACAGCTTGAAGGACCTATTAAGCAGATGGGTTTTAAAAGATTAAATTAGCAAAAATTGAAAAAAGTTGTTTTAATAACCGCTAGGTCTAAATCAAGCAGACTTAAAAGTAAAATTCTTAGAAAGATAGGAAGTTTGAGAGCAATAGATATTTTAATTCTAAGAGCAGAACAAATAAAGCTTCCTATAATTCTTGCGACATCAAAACAAAGATCAGATGATAAATTATGCAATTATGTAAAAAAAAATTACAGAATAAAAATTTTTAGAGGTGATAACAAAAATAAATTAAAACGATGGTATAAATGTTTTCAAAAATACAAAATCAATAATGCAATTATTATTGATGGAGATGACATTTTTTTTGATTATGAAATGTATAGCAATCAAATTAAAACATTCAAAAGCGAAGACATTTTAAGTGCACCAAAAGATATGATAACTGGTCTTTTTACACATATATTGAATAGAAAAGCATTGATTAAAATGAGACATTTATTTAATAAAAATATCGATAGTGAAATGATCGAACCTTTTATAAAAAAAGCAAATTTAAAAAGAAAATTTTTAAAAATTAATAAAAATTTTTATAAAAAAAAAGTAAGACTCACATTAGATTATCACGAAGACCTTAAACTTATGAAAGTCCTAATAGGTAAATTTGGACCTATTGAAAAAAGTAAAAAAATTGTTAATTTTTTAATAAAAAATAGAAAAATTTCAATGATTAATTATTTCAGAGAAAATTATTGGAAAAAAAATCAGTTAAATAAAATTAAATCAATAATCATTTGAATAATAACTTCTAATCGTATAACTAAATATCATGAAACCACTTGTTATCTTTGAACTAGCAAATAATCATATGGGAAAATTATCTCATGCTAAATTGATAATTGACAAATATTACCGGATGTCAAAGAAATTTAGAGATAAAATCGATTTTGCTTTAAAGTTTCAGTATCGAGATTTACCTACATTTATTCATCCCAGTTTTATGTCGAGTCAAGATAAACAAGTTCTTAGGTTTAAAGATACCTATTTATCAAAAGAACATTGGAGACAAATTTTACAATTTAGTAAAAAAAAATTCAAATTAATTTGTACTCCTTTTGATGAAATATCAGTAAAAAAAATAATAAACGATAAATTTGATTTTCTAAAAATAGCGAGTTGTTCAGCTACTGACTGGCCATTGGTTGAGTACATTGCAAAAAAAGCTAAAAGAAAAAAAATAATTTGTAGTTTAGGAGGATTGAGTAAAGACGAAATATCTAGTGTTATCAGCTATTTTACAACCAGAAAAATGAAAATAAATTTTTTATACTGTGTTGCTAAATATCCAACAGATCAAAGAGATCTTAATTTAATTTATTTTCAAGAGCTTCAAAAGACTTATGGGAAAAAAGTTTTAGGCATTTCTTTACACGAAGGTCCAGATCAATTTCTTTCAGGATCAATTGGATATTCAATGGGAGCAAGAATATTTGAAAAACATATTGGGGTAAGTCGAGGTAAAATAAAATTAAATAAATATTCTGTTGACACGCATCAAATGGAAAAATGGCTTAATTTTTTATATCTCACGATTGATCAAGTTGGAGAAGTTAAAAATAGAGAGAAAAATGTTCAAATTGAAAAAAAACAATTAAGAAATTTTCAAAGAGGTGTTTATTTAAAAAATAAACAAATTTTGAATAAAGATGAATACGTACAGGGAAAAAAAATAGTTTTTCAATTTCCTGCAGTAAAGGGGCAAGTCACAGCAAATTTATTCTCCAAATTCACAAAATTTAAAGCACAAAAAAAGGTGCTACCTGGAAAACCAATTTTTGCAAAAGATACGATTTTAAAAAACCAAAGAAGTAAAATTTCTGAAATTAGAGACAAAATTAGGTACTTAGTTAATCGAGCAAAAATAATTGTACCATCATCCTCAAGATTGGAAATTTCACATCATTATGGTCTTAATGATTTTTATAAATATGGTTTAAGCATGATAACAGTAGTCAACCAAGCTTATTGCAAAAAATATCTCTTTATGTTCAAAAATCAAAGACATCCAGCTCAGTTTCACAAAATAAAGCAAGAAACTTTTTTGATGTTGTTTGGAACAATTAAACTTAAATTAAAAAGTAATGGAAGATCTCAAACAAAAATTATGAAACCTGGTCAGGTTTTTACTATTTCAAGAGGAGTTATCCATGAATTTAAAGCAACTTCTAACGAAGGTGCTATAATTGAAGAAATTAGTTCCGAGCATATAAAAACAGACTCTTTTTATTTAGATAAAAAAATAAATAAAAATAAAAATAGAAAAAGCATAATTTCTCTATATTAGCTATTCATTATTATCCCCAAATGCCAAAAAAATTACAGCTCGTAACTGTCAATACAAAAGAAACTATTTCTAGAAATTCAAAAAATTTATTATTTTTGGGTAAATGGTGTGAAGTTAATTTTAAAAAAAGAGATTTATTAAATAAAAAGATTAAAACCGTTAACTACCCTTGGTCCAACAAACTTATAAGAACAAAAAGTCATAGACAAATTTTAAAGAGCTATGATTTGATGAAAACATATTTAACGAGCCACTTAAACACTGTTCATAAAACAAATTATTCAGAAAAATATTGGGAACAAATTTTTGGACATTGGCTTATGAACTTCATCACTATTTTTCATGATAAAGCAGAAATAATAAATAAGCTTAAAAATTATAAAATTTCAAATTTTGTTTATTTAAAATTAAATCCAAAAGATTGCATGCCAATTAACTCTTCTTCTTCTAAATTTTATTTTCAAAATGATTATTGGAATGGATATCTTTTTTCCCTTTTATTAGAGAGAATTAGACCAGATATAAAATTTAAGAAAAAAAATATATCTTTTACAAATAGTACATACATCAGAGAAATTAAAAAAAATAAAAATATAAAAAATTATTTAAGAACATGTTTATTAAAAATATTATCGATAATAAGTCTAAATAATGAAAAATTTATAATTTCTTCCTACTTAAATACTATAAATGAACTTAAGCTACAGCTTTTAGTTAATGGTTTCTTAAAATTTAATTATTTACCCAAAATAAAAAAAAAATTTAAGATAAACCCTTACTTTAGAAGAAACAATTTCGACTCACAAAAAAGTAAATCCTTAAATTTAATTTTAAAGGATTTGGTTTTACAATTTTTACCTCAGAGTTATTTAGAGGGATATCAATATTATAAATTATTTTCAGTAAATAAATTGAACTGGCCAAAAAACCCGAAGATAATTTTTACTTCAAATGCTCATTTTAATAACGACATTTTTAAAATTTGGTTAGCTGAGAAAAGAGAACAAAAAATAAAGTTCGTAGCCGGTCAGCATGGGAATGGATATATTTTCCCAAAATATACTACCTTATACGATAGGGACGTTAAGACTTGTGATAAATTCTTGTTTTGGGGAAACAAAAAATTCAAAAATAAAAAAATTCAGTCAAATTTTAATTTAGTTACAACTAATAAAAAATTAGAAAGACAGAAAAAAAAGGATCATATTTTAATGGTTCAATACTTTCCTTACAAATTTCAAAATAGATTAATTTCAACAGAGCATAATCTTTTTGATATTAGCAAAAATATAAATATTCAAAAAAAATTTATTTCGAACCTAAAGAAAGAGTATAGATCTAAAATAAAAATAAGATTAGGTTTTGCAGAAGATCTTTCGAACGGTATGCAAGATTATGAAAAAAAATATTGGCTAAGTAGTTTTGAAAATGCTCAGCTAGAATCTAGACAAATACCTCTTTCAAGGTCATTAAAGAATTGTAGAATTGTTATTGTTAATTCATTTGTATCAACAGTTTTTACAGAGTGCTTAGTTTATAACATTCCTTGTTTTATAATTTCAAATTTTGAGAGAGATATGTTTAATAAAGAGTGCATTAATGACTTTGTTGCTTTAAAGAATCAGAACATCATACAAAAAGATCCAATTTCCTTTTCGAAATTTATTAATGAAAAATATAATGAAATAGATGCTTGGTGGAATTGTAAAAAAGTTCAATCAACAATTCAAAATTTTAGACACAACTATTGTCATAGTGTGAAAGAACCGATTAAATTTTTAAATAAACACTTAAATTAAATGAGAGACATTTTTAAAATTTTAGAACCTAAGTACAAATTAAGATTTTCTTATTTAATAATTATGATGTTAATTGCATCGTTGTTAGAAATGTTTGGTATAAGTTTAATAATTCCAATTATGTTATCTCTTTCTAATCAAGATATTTTTCTTCAATATCCTTTTCTTAATAATATTAATCAATTTCTAAATTATCCAACCAATGCAGAGTTAATTGTGATTTCAGTTACTTTGTTAGGTGCTGTTTATATTATTAAAAATATTTACATGCTTGTATTCTATTATATAGAATCTCATTTTTTAGCAGGACTTTTAGAAAAGATTTCTCAGAATTTATATAATACCTATATAACCCAATCATATGAATATTTTATAAAAATTAATACATCAAATTTGATAACCAGGTTCAGATCAGATTTACCAATGTTTAGATCTTCACTGTTAGCTTTTTCAACTATTTTTACAGAGGGCCTAATATTATTAGGCATTGTATCTTTTTTAGCTTTATATAATCCCCAGGTATTTTTAGTTGTGTTTTCCTTAGTACTATTCTTTTCTATTATCTTTTTTCTTTTTTTTAAAAAACAATTTAGATATTTGGGAAATGAAAAACAGACTGTTGAAACTATCAGATCAAAATCCTTACAAGAAAGTTTTGGTGCGATAAAAGAGATAAAAATTTCAAATCTTGAGAATATTTTTTCAACAAGTTATAAAGTTGTTTCGGATAAATTAAAATTTAATTTTGCCAGATTAAATTTCTTAACAGCTTTACCTAGAATTTTCTTTGAATCATTAGCTATAATTATACTTGTTTCTATAATTTATTTTATTTTCTATTTTACAAATTTAACGATAAACAATGTACTACCTCTAATTGGAGTTTTTTCAGCTGCTGCTTTTAAATTCTTGCCATCAGCTAATAGACTTATTTCAGCATTTAATAGAATTAGATATGGGAATAAATCAACAAAAATGATTTTGAGTGATTTAAAACTAAAGAAAAAAATTGACGCTGAACACATTAAAAAGTTTGAATATATTGAATTAAAAAATCTAAATTTTAAATATGATGACAAGCAAATCTTTAATGATTTGAATTTCAGAATAGCAGCTAACGACAAAATATTTATTTATGGAGATACTGGTTCAGGTAAGTCAACATTAATAGACATTATCTTAGGTTTGAAGAAGCCAGTTTCTGGAGATATTTTTATAAACAAAAAAAATTATTCTAAATCAAATTTTACATTGAGTGGAATCTTAGGATACGTACCGCAATCAGTTTTCCTTTTTGATGACAGTATTAAGAACAACATTACTTTATATAAACATGATGTATCCAATCAAAAAATTGATATTTCAATAAAAATCTCGAAACTAGAGAGTTTTTTAAGTTCACTGGAAGAAAAAGAGGATAGCTTGGTAGGGCAAAATGGTATTAAATTATCTGGTGGGCAAAAACAAAGAATCGGTATTGCGAGAGAAATTCACAAAAAACCCGAGGTGTTTATATTCGATGAAAGCACTAATTCACTTGATAAGAATACAGAAAAAGAATTTATGACTGATTTTTTGAATTATTCCAAAAATAAAACTGTGATTATGGTATCGCATAATCTAAATTTGAAAAAATTTTTTAATAAAGTCTTTAAAATAGAAGAGGGTCAGATCAAAGAAGTAAAAGATAACTAAAACAAACATGAACTATCTTCAAGAAATAAATAAAATTAAAAATTCAACAAGTTTTACAGATCTTTGTGAACTAGCTAAAAAAAATAATTATTTAAGACATATACACGAACGTGCTTTTTCATATCTTGATTTACATAAAATAAAAAATTTTTTAATAGCTTGCACTGAAGAAAAATATTTAAAAATTAGATTAAAATCAAAACCCTATAGGGTGATAATTGAACCTACTAATGCTTGCAATTTGGGATGTCAACTCTGCCCGACTGGTCTTAATGCTTCTAATAGAAAAAAAGGTATTATGAAATTTGTTGACTTTAAAAAGATCATCGATGAAGTCAAAGAATATTGCATAGAGATTCATTTGTATAACTGGGGTGAGCCAACTCTTAACAAAGATTTGATAGAAATGTTGAGATATGCAAAAAAAAATAATCTTTGGACGAGAATTTCGACTAATTTGTCGTTGAATTATAAAAAAACATATCTTAAAGATCTTATCACATCTGGCCTTAGCCTGATACACGTTGATGTTGACGGTTTAAACCAAGAGATATATTCGAAGTATAGACTTAAGGGAGATCTTGAATTAGTAAAAAAAAATTTAAATGAGATCAAAAGCATTAAAAATGAACTTGCAACTAAAGAGCCTGTATTAGAGCTTGCAATGTTAGCTATGAGACAAAACGAGCATCAACATAAAGATTTTAAAAAATTTGCTGATTATTACAATGCAGATGTAGTGAGAATAGACAAAATTCAAATTAATCCTAATATGGACAAAAAATGGTTGCCAAAAAATAAAAATTTAATTTACAAAACATATGAAGGAGGCAAAGCCCCTTCAAGAGCAGCTCAAGAAAACGAGTATAAACAATGTCATTGGCCATGGAGCGGAATTGTTATTAATTGGGACGGTAATTTAAATCCGTGCTGCATAATTGACGATCCAAGTTCCGATTTTGGAAACGTAAAAAAAACAAAAATCAAGAATATATGGAATTCAGACGAATATATTTCCTCTAGGGCTGAATTTAGTAATAGGAAAAAAATAAGAAAAAATGTGATTTGTAATGTATGCAAAAACCAAACTCATTCAAAAAATCTCAATCGTGTTTCAAATACATTTGCAATTAAAATGTAAATTTTTTTGATGAAAAAAAATAAATCAAAAATACCTTTAATCATAATACCAGTACGTATGGGATCGAAAAGATTAAAAAATAAAAATATTTTACCAATAAAAGGACTTCCAATGTTTGTTTTTGTGGCAAAGGAAGTTCAAAAATCTAAATTTTCCCCGTTGATTTATGTTTCCTCAGAGTCTGTTAAAATACAAAATATTTGCAAAAAATTTAGTATTAATTTTATAAAAAGGCCGAAAAAACTTTCATTATCTTATGTTGAAAAACAGTTAGCAATTGTTCATGCAGTTAGAAATATTACAAAAAAAAATAAATTTAAATCGAAGATAATTATATCTTTGCAGGCGAATTCTCCAGAAATAAAATTTAAAGATTTAGATAAAGCGATTATTTTCTTTAAAAATTCATTTCAAAATAAAAAAAACAAAGAACTCATTTCTGTAGGCAAAAATAATCTTCAAAACGCTGCTTTTAGAATTATGACTTATTCAGCAGTATTTCAAAGATCTTTAAGTACTAATATTTGTATTTATAAAAAAAACTATACTGATATCCATTCCATGAATGATTATAAAAAAGTTTTGAAAAAAATTTAGATTTATATGAAATGTGCAGTTTTTATTTCCGATGTTGGTTTTGGCCATATGGTAAGGCAAAGGCAAATTATTTTAAAATTGAGAGACGAAATTAAAAACATAAAAATAACAATTTTTCATAAAAAAAACTTAAAAATTTTAAAAAAAACATTTGGTAATAAAGTTAACTATGTCAACAACTACAACAATATTACTTTACGAACTACAAAAAAAGGATTTTTAGAGAAACAAAAAGCAATTCATGATTTAAAATCATGGCCTAAAAAAGCAAATCTTTTTTTGAAAAAGAACGAAAAAAAATTAAAACAGTATGATTTTTTTATTTCAGATTTAGTTCCCGAAATCGCATTCTTTGCAAAAAAAAATAATAAGCCATGTTTTTCTGTTTGTCATTTTACATGGGATTGGTTTTATAAAAACCTGATTAAAAAAGAAAGTAAAGAAATAAAGATAATGGAAAAGTATACAAAAATGAGTACAAAGATCTATTTTCCACCTTTAACCTTTCCTGTAATTTTAAAAAATTATAAAAAGAAAAAGAATGTAAATTTTATAACAAATAAAATTAAAAATAAAATAATAAAAAAAAAAGAAAAATTTTTTAAAGTTCTAATAATGAATAACGGTACTGAGACCTTATCTCATTTAATTAACAATATTATTCTATCGCTTTCAAAATTTAAAAGATTTAAATTTTTTGTATCTACAAACAGACTTACTAAAGAAAAAAAAATTAAAATTAAAAAAATTAATAACATTGTTCTCATAGATAGTTCATTAAAAAAAATGTATTCATTTATTAATAAAGTTGATATTGTTGTTGCAAGAGGGGGATATAATACGATATCAGAATGCCTAGTTCTTAAAAAACCTTCTATCTTATCACATGAAATTAAAAATCCTGAAGTAAATGAAAATTTAAAGATTATGAAAAAAAAAAATTTTTCATCAACAATGAATTATAAAGATTGGGAAGAACAAAGATTTAAAATTAAGATAGAAAGTTTTTTAAAAAAAGATTATAAAACAATAAAAAACAAAGTTTCAAAAAATAAATTTAAAAACAATGGCGCAAGTCAAATAGTTCAAGATATTAAAAAAGAATTGAAAAAATTTTATGACAAAAATTATTGCTGAATTGTGTCAAAATCATAAGGGCGATTTATCTATTTTAAAAGAAATGGTTCATGCTGCTTCAGAGACAGGCGCAGAGTATTGTAAGATTCAATCAATTAAATCAGCTGAATTAACACATCGACCAAAATTTGATAACGGTATAATTGATAAGGGCAAAACAGTTGTTATTAAAAGACCATACGATGCTGAATTGAAAAGGTTAAAACCTTTAGATCTATCAGAGGATGCACATTTTAAATTTATAGAATTTTGTAAAGAGTATAAAATTAAGCCCACTACTACAATTTTTACAAGATCAAGACTTAAATTTATTGAAAAAATGAATTTAGATTTAATCAAAATTGCGAGTTTTGATTGTGCATCTCATAAAATGATTGAAGAAGTATCCAATTCAAATATTAAAAATATTGTAGTTTCTACTGGAACTGCGTATGACTCTGAAATTGAAAAGACTTCTCAAATATTAAAAAAGTCTGGTAAAAATTTCAGTTTATTGCATTGTGTATCAATTTATCCAACACCTGTTCAGTTTGCAAATTTGAATAGAATAAATTTTTTAAAAACCTTATCTAATTCTGTAGGTTTTAGTGATCATTCAAAAACAGAGGAAGATGGAATAAAATTATCAGTAGCTTCTCTCTTATACAATGTTGATTTTATAGAGAGACATTTTACTATCATTGGTAAATCGGAAACAAAAGATGGAGTTGTTTCGCTTAATCCTAACGAGCTTAAAAAATTAGTAGAAATGACTAAAAAAAATAAAAATGAAATCTTGGAATATATTAAAGAAAACTTTACAAATCATGCAGACTCACTTGGCAAGGAGAAAAGACCACTTTCCCATGAAGAACTTTTAAACAGAGATTATTATAGAGGAAGGTTTGCAAGCATAAATTCTAATGGTGATTATATCTATAATTGGGAAGAAAAAGAGATTAATTAAAGTTAAATGACAAAAATATTAGACTCTTTTCAAAGATGCCCAAGCTGCAACTCAATTCAAAGAAGAAATAGTAAAGCTGGTTATTTAAATCGTTATTCAGAGCAAATTAGTGAATATTTTGGTGTAAATGAAAAAAAGCTAAATTCTTCTGTAGGTAATTTTACATGTTTAAATTGTAGGCTAATTTATAAAAAAAAATGGTTTAAAAAAAGATATTTAGATATTGTTTTTAATTCAATAGTTCCCGTTCATCCAAAAGGCTGGGATAAATTAAGTAAGAAATTTAATAAAAAAAACTTTAGAAATTTAATTGATAAATTTATTAAAAATTTAAATAACAAAGAAAATAAAGATATTAATCGGTATGAAAGAGAGGTCTTATCATTTTTAGACTCAATGGATAATAAAAATAACTTTTTAACGATTAAAAATAAATTAAGAGTAAACCTAAAAAGAAAAAATAAAGAAAAAATTAAATTTTATTCGAGTCACGTTGCAAAAAAAATAAGTAAGCCTGTTGAATTTTCTAGATTTAAAGGTTTTGAGTCAGAAGATTTAATAAAATATGTTGAGTCTAAAATTGGTTCAATTTCAAGTTATTCAGAAATAGGCTGCCCGTTATGGGGAAATTTAAATAGCCTATCAAAAAAAAAAATTGATTGCTCTTTTATTTCAGGAGAATCATTTGAATTTTGGGGAAAAAACTGCAAAAAAAATAATAAAAAATGTTTGACCAAATTAAATAAAAAGGTGAAAAAATTAAGAGATTTATCTAGTGTGAATTCTAAAGTAAAAAAAGATTTTATAGGTGTTTTTTTATATTTAGATCACGTAAGAAATCCAATGAAATTTTTTAAAAACATATTTAAAAATTATAAATCATGCGGAATAATTCTTGAGGATTCAAAAAAAGGTGTTCCAATACAACACTTTACTGGTTGGTCAGAAAGCGCTTTTGCAAACTTATCAAGAAGATTTGGTAAAAATTTTGATACCTCTTTTAAAAAACTTAAAAACACTGGTAAGTCTTTTTACCTTATGTATTGAAAATGATTTCATAATATTTCGTTATTTTCGATGGAAATTTTTACAATATTACAATCGTTAATTATCTCTTTTTTTAGTTTTAATAATTGGAAGATGCCGGCTAAAAAAAGGATAATTATTTACGATAAAGCTAGAACGCAAATAATTGAAAAATATTTAAGAAAAGAAGATTATATAATTTTAGATGTGAGGTATAAAAACAATAATTCTTTAAATTTTTTAATAATTTTTAAACTCTTTTTAAAATTAAATTTAACTCCAAAAACTTATAAAAATGAATTTATCAAAGCTGTTTCTCCAAAATTTATAATATCTATGATTGATAATAATGTTGGTTTTTATAGAATGAAGCAAGAATTTCCAAAAATTAAGTTTATTTTAATTCAGTTTGCTTGGAGACAAAATATAAAAACAAGAATAATTTCTAAAAATGAAATAAACACTAAATCTAAAATAAAAAATGTTATTGATTTTTTTATTGTTTTTAACGAGTCTTTAAAGAAAGAATTTCAACAAGTTATTAAGTCAAAATATTTGGTTTTCGGTTCATTTACCTCTAATAGTTTTAAAATAAACAATAAAAGTTTACGTTATAAATACGTAATTATAGGTCAAAACACATCTCTTGATTTTAACAAAAAAATGCCTGAGGGTAGAACTGTTGGTGAATTTTATAAACCTGATTTAGATTTTTATAAAGCTTTGTGCGATTACATTATTAAAAATAGAAATGAGAAAGTCTATATTTTAGGAAAATCCCTTTTTAATGAAGGGGCGATGGATTTTTACGACAATCTTTTAGGAAAGGGCAATTATCATTATATAAATAGATCTGGGTATTCTTATGATGTCTTAAACAAGAGTAAATTTATTTTTGGGACAACATCTACTTTACTCTATGAAGCTTTATCGAGGGGAAAAAGGGTTGGAATTTTTTCCCATAAAAGTAAAATTAAGTATTTCAAAAACACAGCTTTTGGCTGGCCGACAAAATTTAAAAAAAGAGGGCCTTTTTGGACAGACAGTATTCAAGATAAAGAAATTGATAGAATAGTAAATTATTTAGAAAATACACCAGAAAAGATTTGGAAAAAAACGATCAAAATTAAATTTGATAAAGTTTTAAAGTATGACCAAAATAATTCTAAATTTTTAAAATTTGCAAAAAAAATTAAAATGCCTGTAAGATAATGTTTAAAAAATTATCATACTCTAATAGCAGAATTAACCTTCTTGATTGCACATTGCGAGATGGAGGTTATTACAATAATTGGAATTTTTCAAAAAACTTTATTCAAAATTATATTAATTGTATCCAAACTACTGGGATAAAATTTATAGAATTAGGATTCCGATTTCATGAAAAAAAAAGATCAAAGGTTTGACTGCTTATACTGACCAGGATTTATTAAACAACTTAATATTTCCTGAGAGTATTAAATTTGGAATTATGATAAATGCTGGGGACATAATTACGAGAAATACCTTAAATTTAAGTATTTTAAAAAAATTGGTTAACTCAAAAAATAGTAAAAAATTAAGCTTTGTGCGTTTCGCGTGCCATCAACATGAAGTTTTCTATCTTAAAAAATGTTTCGATTATATTAGAAGTTTAAAACTAAATATTTTCGTAAATTTAATGCAGATCTCTGAAATTGATTTTAGGCATTTGAAAAAAATTTTATATTTTTTACATAAAAAAAAAATACAACACCTATATCTAGCAGATAGCTTGGGTTGTTTGACTCCAAAAAGATTAGAAAGGATTATTTATTTTTTAAAAAAAAATTGGAAAAATGAAGTTGGTCTACATGCTCACGATAATCTTAAGTTAGCACTTAAAAACTCTCAATTAGCTATGAAAAATAATTTTAAATGGATCGATTCCACCATTACTGGAATGGGTAGAGGGCCAGGAAATTTAAGAACTGAGAAAATACTTCAAAAAGTTCCAGGATACAAAATTTCAAAAAAATTCAGAAAAGTTCAAAATAAATTTGTAAAATTGCAAAAAAATTATAAATGGGGACCAAATCAATACTATAAATTTGCAGCCCAAAAAAAAATTCACCCTACATATATACAAAGAATTTTAGCGGATAAAAGATATGTAAAAAATGATTACAAAAAAATATTTGGATCTTTATCTAAAATAGATTCCAAAAAATTTAATCCATTTAAACTTATAAATTCAATATACTTTGATAATAGTACAAAAAACAAAAAAGGTTCTTGGAGTCCAGAAAAATTACTTAAAGATAAAAAAGTTTTAATCATTGGACCGGGAAAGAACTTAAAAAAAACAATTAATAAGATACATAATGAAATAATTCATCAAAATTATTTTGTTATTTCACTTAACACTATAAAAACAATCAAAGAAAAATTTATTAAGTTAAGAGTTTTATGCCATCCACTGAGACTAATTTCTGATAAAAAAAATTTGTTAAGTTTAAAAAGCCCTGTCGTTATTCCTTTAAGCTCATTATCCAAAACATTTAAAATATTGATGAGAAAGAATTTGAAAAGATATTATGATTATGGTTTAAAAATAAATGATAATAAAGATATAAACATTTCTAAAAATAATTGTTTATTGCCATATCCACTAGCAATAGGTTATGCAGTAAGTATAGCTATTTCAGGAAAAGCTAATTCAATTACATTCGCTGGATTTGATGGTTACGATAAATCAGATCCAGAACATGATCAAACAGAGGAAATTTTAGCAAAATTTAAAAAAAAATATTTTAATAAAAAGATGATAAGTTTAACAAAAACCAGTTATAAAAATCTTACATTTAAATAAAATGAATGAAAAATTTAAAATTATAATTCCAGCAAGATATAAATCATCACGATTTCCAGGCAAGCCTCTTAAAAAGATTCTTGGTAAAGAAATGGTTATTAGAGTAGCAGATATATGCTCAAAAATTACAAAAAAAGAAAATATAATTATTGCAACAGATAATAATTTAATAAAACAAACTTGTGAAGATTTTGGGTACCGATCTTTAATGACACCGAAATCGTGTAAAACTGGAACAGATAGGTGTTATCAAGCAGCGAAAAAAATTAAAAGTAATTTTTATATTAATGTTCAAGGCGATGAACCATTAATAAGATCATCTGATATTTTAAAAGTAATTAAAGCGAAAAAGAAATTTCGTAATCATATTATATGCGGCTACACCAATGCAACTTATAGTGAAGCAAAAAATATAAATGTTCCAAAAGTTTTAATTAATAACTTTTCGGACCTAATCTTTATGTCTAGATCCTTAATACCTGGGTGTAAAAATATAAATAATAAAAAAAAGATAAATTATTTTAAACAAGTATGTATATATGCTTTTAATTATAATGAACTTAAAGAGTTCTATAATTATGGAAAAAAAAGCTTAATAGAAAAATATGAGGATATTGAAATATTAAGATTTTTTGAAATAAAAAAACCAATAAAAATGGTTAAATTAAGCAAATCAAGTATAGCAGTTGATGTAAAAACCGACATAGCAAAAGTAAGTAAAATTCTAAAAATAAAAAAATGAAAAAAAAAATTTTATTATCAGGAGTAGCTGGTTTTATAGGCTCTAGTATAGCAGCAAGACTAATTGAAGAGGGCTTTAAAGTATATGGTGTTGACAACCTTTCAAGTGGAAAGGAAAGTTCAATTCCAAAAAAAGTAGAATTTATAAAATTAGACCTTGCTAATAATAAAATGATTAACAAATTGCCTAAAGATTATAACACTATCTTTCATTTAGCAGGTCAATCATCTGGGGAAATAAGTTTTGAAAACCCCGTAGATGATCTCAAAAAAAATACAGCTTCTACACTAAATTTAATAAATCATGGGATAGAATTTAAAGCCAAAAAAATTATTTTTGCCAGTTCGATGTCAGTTTATGGAAACCATAAAAAAAAACTTAAAGAAAATCTTATTTTAAAACCACTTTCTTGCTATGGAGTGAGTAAACTTGCCTCTGAAAATTACCTTAAAATTTTTTCTAAAAAAATTCCGTATATTAATTTAAGAATGTTTAATGTTTATGGACCAGGTCAAGATTTATCAAATTTGAAACAAGGTATGGTTAGTATATACTTAGCTCAAGCAATTAAAAAAAATAAAATAATTATTAAAGGCAGCCTTAACAGAGTAAGAGATTTTATCTATATAGATGATGTAGTCGATGTATGGCTGAAAACTTTATCTGGTAGGAGAATACTTAATAAAGATTTTAATGTAGGTACAGGAAATCCGACATCAATAAAAAAATTAATATCAATTATTAAAAAGAATTTTATTGGATGTAAAATAACTGTTCAAAAAAATACTCCAGGGGATCAAGATTTTGTATGTTCAGATAATAAAAGATTATCAAACATAATTAATACAAAAAACTTTTTAGACATCACAAGAGGTATAAAAAAATATATTAATTTTCTTAATGAAAAATATTGAAGCTATAAGAAAGCAAATAATCAACAAAATTAAAATTTATTCTAAAGCCCTAGATGATAAATCTGATTTTTATTCAGCTAGCTCACATCTATATTTTTCCTCTCAGGAGTCTACTTTAGCTAATTCAAAAATAAATTTTTGGATTAATAAAAAAAACAATTTTTTTCAATATTTTGGTCAGATTCTTAAACATTTCCTTTCTATTTCAATAAATGGACACCCAAAGATTTTGAATTTAAAGAGTCCATCAGATTTTGAATTCATAATAGAAACTTGGGCGCTTAAAAAAAATTTTCACAAGAATGGTTCTTTAAATGATAGATATTTTAATATCAATTCAAGAAAAAATAAAAAAATATTATGGATTGTGATCTACCTTGATGACAATTTGCCTTCAAAAGTTGATAAAAATATTTTGTTAATTTTTAGAAAAAAAAGAAAATTTCCTGATTTTCTATACTTATTAAAATACTTTTTTCAAATGTTAATTCATACAAATTTTAATTTTAAAAAATTTTACCATACTTTGTCTAATCAATCTTGTTTTGCATTTCAAAATTACAATATTTTAAAAGATTTTATTTTTTCAAAAAAAAATTAAAAAAATTTTATTTCCATATGAAGGACAACCTTTTCAAAATATGATTATTTCTAAAATAAAGAAAAAAAATAGAGGAATAAAAAGCATTGGCTATATTCATTACACTCACCCATTTCAATTAGAAATAATTAATAGGAAGGGTTCTCCTGATATAATTTATACATATTCTCCGGATCAATTAAAATTTTTTACAAAATTAAACTGGACAAAAAAAAAAATTTTTTTGATTCCTTCATTGACATATAAAAGAAATATTAATCAAATGAATAAACTTAAATCTAAAATATTTTTTCCTTACAAACTATCGAATGAAATTACGATTTTAAATACAATTGAGGAATTTTTTAAAAGTAAGAAAGATGGATCTTTACCTGTTTTTAAATTTGCACCTCATCCATCCCCTTACAATCTAAAGAAACAGCAAAAATTAGAAAAAAACTTAAAAAGATTAATTAAGAAATTTAAGAGCAAGTTTTCCTCCTCAGCAGAAAATAATTTCTCTATTGTTATTGGTCTCACAACATCAATTTTTGTTGCCTTGGAAAACGGGTTAAGAGTAATTCATGTAAGTCTAGATCCCCTAAGAGATCAGCTTTCAACACAGTTTTGGCCAAATGTGAAAGTAAATAAAATTAATCAAAATTTAAATATTTATAGTTTAAAAAAGAAAAATTCTTGTATTTTGATTAATAATAAAACTGACAACTTCGATAAGTTTATTTTAGATAAAATATAAAAAAATAGAATAAATTAAGTGCAAAATAATATAAACAAAAAAACAACTCCTCTAGTGTCTATTCTTTTAAATTGTTATAATGCTGAGAAATTTATTGCTAAAGCGATTGATAGTGTAATTTGCCAATCTTATAATAACTGGGAATTAATTGTTTGGGATGATGGATCAACAGATAATACAGTTAAAATTTTGGAAAATTACAAAGATGACAGAATATTTATCTTCAAGAAAAAAAAAAATGTTGGACTAGGTAAAAGTAGAATTGAAGCTACTAAACATTTAAATGGAGAATTAATTACAATTTTAGATGCTGATGATTTTTATCATAAAGATAAAATATTTAAGCAAGTTGAAATTTTTCAAAAAAACAAAAGCATTTCCATTTGTAGTACATGGGCAAAAATTTTCGATAATGATTTTAAGCTTAAAAGAATTTTCGCAAGTGAATTAAATGAAGATAAGTTAAAAAAAAGATTAAGACTACTAAATATTATTCCTCATTCCTCTATTATGTATAAAAAAAAAGATGCACTTAAAGTTGGATGGTATTCTAATAAACTTGAATTCGCTCAAGACTATGATTTAACGATTAAACTAATTAAAGAAGGCAAATTATTTTTAATAAAAGAATTTTTAACTAATATTTGTCAACCGAATACTAATATGTCTCAATCAGAACCTTTTAAAAAGGTAGTACTGGAAGAAAATATATATATAAGTTCAAATATCCTTATTTCAAATCAATTAGATAAAAAAGAAACAAAATTATTAAATTCAATACTTGATATATACAAAATCAAATTAAATTTATTGTTTTTAAAAAAAAAAATTATTAAAAGCACGATAAATATAATAATTATAATTGTAAAAAATCCATTAATAATTTTTAAATTCAAAATATCAAAAATACTAAATAATTTGGAAGAATAAATTATGTGTGGAATAGCAGGAATAATAAATTTTATAGGCAAAAATAACTCCAACACAGTTGAAGAAATGTTGCAAAGCATTAATTTCAGAGGACCTGATTTTAAAACGACTTTAAAAGGTGAATTTTACAATATAGGAGTTGCGAGGTTATCAATTAATGATTTGAGTAATAAAGGTAATCAACCTTTTTACTCTATAGATAGAAATATCATAGCAATTTATAATGGAGAAATTTACAATTTTAAAAGTATAAAAAAAAAATTTTTTAGCAATCATAATTTTACTAGTTCTTGTGATGGGGAGATTATCCCACTTTTGTATCAAAGATTTGGGATTGATTTTGTAAAACATTTAAAAGGAATGTTTTCTATTTGTATTATTGATAAAAAAAACAAATGTTCAATTTTAATTAGAGATAGGTTCGGAATTAAGCCATTATATTTTCATCACGATGGTAAGGAAAATACTTTAACATTTGGCTCAGAAATTCATGTACTATTAAAAAATAAAAAAATAAAAAAAAAACAAAATTTTTTTGAAACTGCGAGGTATTTAGGATCAGGTTTACTAAACGCTACTAATCAAACTTGGTTCCAGGATATTTATCAATTAGAACCAGGTCAAATTTTGAATTTTTCAAACAATAAAATTAAATTTCAAAAATATTATGACCTTAAGAATAATGTTGATGAGAGTGTTGATAAAAAAAAATCTAATTACTTTACCTTAGAAAAAAATATATTTAGTTTAATTGAAACAAGTTTACATGAGCATGCGATAAGTGATCAAACAATAGGCTTACATATTTCTGGCGGTAATGACTCAGCGTGTTTAGCAGCGGGATGTAAAAAAATTAATTTGCCAACGCAGTGCTTTACATTTGATTTTAAGGAAAAAAATTTTAGTGAAAAAGAGGATGCGCTTAAAATTTCAAAAAAGCTAGGGTATGATCATTCTTTTTCATTAATAGATAATTCCGATTTAATTTCCGAATTTGAAAAAGTAATCAAAATTCAATTCGAACCGTTTACATCACTCAGAGTTGTTGCCCAAAATTATCTTTATGAAAAATACAAAGAATCTTGCAAAGTTATTTTTGATGGTTGTGGTGGAGATGAAATAGGAGCAGGTTATAACTACCATCAGGTGGCATGGATGCATGACATGGTTAATGATGGATACAAAAACTCTAAAAAAAAAATTTTTAAACATCTTTCAGATTACGAAACAATAAATAAAGATCAAATTATAGCTGGATCAATAAAAAAATTATCAAACAATCTTAATGTCCATGAAGATGGATCTGTATTTGATAATTCTAAAGTTTTAAATTTAAACGCTCTTCTTGAGTATAAAAATGATTATACATTTAAAAAACCATTTAAAAGTATTTTAAGAAATGCTCAATTTACTGATTTAGTTTATAAAAAAATACCCCGAACTTTAAGATATGCCGATAGAGCTTCTATGAGATGCAGTGTTGAAACTAGAATACCATTATTAGATCATAAATTGGTTGAGGCGATGTTTTCCATACCAACAAAATTTAAATATATAAGAGGTTATCAAAGATTTATTTTAAAAAGATTTTGTCAACCAGAATTAAGTAAAGAGATGGTTTTTAAAAACAAAAGACCAATTGCTGATCCCCAAAGCGTTTGGTTAAAAACTGTCTTTAAAGAATATGTCCTTGATATTTTAAACTCAAAAATAGCTAAAGAAGATGAGTTTATAGTTAGCAAAGAATTAATAAAATTATTTGATGAATTGCTTAAATCTAAAAGCCACTTTAATACTTTTTTTTTATTCCAAAGCTTTAATTATCTTGTTTGGAAAAACAATATTATGAATAATACAGAATTTTAGTTTTAAATTTTCATTGGGCGTGTAGTTCAGTGGTAGAACGCTTCGTTGACATCGAAGAGGTCATAAGTTCAATTCTTATCACGCCCACCAAAACTTAAAATCAATTCTTCAGAAATGATAAAAAAAATAATATTATATTTAGATATATTAAGTTCATTAATCATCTCTTTTGTAAAACCTGAGAATTGGAAAAAACTTAAAAAAAAAAATATAATAATTTATGATAAAGCTCGATCTGAAATTTTATCTAAGTATTTTTTTAAAAAAGATTATGAAATTTTAAATGTAAGAATAAAACAAAATTACTCATTAAATTACCGTATTATCTTTCAATTGCTTTTTAATTTAAGATTATCTCAAAAATCTTATAAACTAGAATTTATAAAACAAGTTTCTCCAAAATTTGTAATTTCAATGATCGATAACAATCATGGGTTTTATAGAATAAAAGACGAATTTCCTAAAATTAAATTTATTTTAATTCAATTTGCTTGGAGAAGAAAAATTATTGAAAGATCTATTTTTCCATCGAACAAAGTTAACATAAAGTCAAAAAAAAAAAATAGGTTAGATTTTTTTTTGGTATTTAATGATTATCTTAAGCTTGAATTTAAAAAAATTATAAAAGCAAATTATATTTCTGTCGGTTCTTTTACGTCTAATAGTTTTCCGATTAAAAAAAATAAAAAAAAATATAAATTTTTATTAATTGGACATGGCACAAAAAAAAAACTGAATGATAAAATGGCTGAGGGCACTAAATGGTTTCAATATTTTAAAGAAGATTGGAAATTATATAAAAACATAACTAATTATATGATCGAAAAAGGTGAAAAAATTAATATTTTAGGAAAATCATTAGATTATAAAGATGATATTAAGTTTTATAATCATCTTCTAGGAAAAGACAATTACAATTATATTCCTAGAGATGGATACTCATATAAGATAATTGATCAAAGCAAATTCATTTTTGGAAGCACCTCCACTCTTTTATATGAAGCATTAGCAAGGGGCAGTAGAGTAGGAATATTTTCTGTGAGAGCAAAAAATAAGATTTTTAAAAACACAAAATTTGGATGGCCGATGAAAGTCAAGGCTAGAGGTCCTTTCTGGACAAATAGCCACGATAGAAACGAGATTATCAGAGTAATTGATTTCCTCTTAAATACAAAAGAAAAAAAATGGAAAAATGTTATTAAAAAGAATTATTCTAAAATTTTAAATTATGATAACGATAATAAAAAATTTAAAAATCTTGCAAAAAAACTGAAATTACCAATAAAAAGTAAAATACAATGAAAAAAAAATATTCAAAGTTGGAAATGATATTTTTCCAGTAGATGAAAAAAAGCATTTAATAGATTTTTTAAGTCCTGCCACACTAGGCACTAAGTATTGGCAGTCAAAACCAGACTCTAAGCCAAATAAAAGACAATTTGCGAGAGTAATTCTCCAGATACATCAATTATTACATTTCGTTTATCAATTAAGAATAAATTTAAATAATAAAAATTTTATAGATATTGGGACTGGAAATGGTTTGATTCCAAAATTAATAGGTAGCTTTTTCAACACTAAAAATTGTTATGGCATTGATCCTTATATGGACGGAGAGCATGTTACAAGCTGGCAAATCCATGATCAAAATGAATTTTTTAATAAAATAAAAAATTATTTTTTAGAAAAAAAAGGGGAGAATTATATATTTGACCATAAAAAATATCGTTCTCTACTTACAAATGAACAATATCAATTTTATCCTAAATTTTTAAAAATCGAGAAAACTACTAATATAAACAAATATAAATTTAAAAAACTATCCGTGGATAAAATTCATAAGTTAAATTTAAAATTTGATTTTATTTACTGTAAAGCTTTTGAGCACATCGGCAGTAGTGAAAAATTTTTTTTAAAAATATCAAATGTTTTAAATAAAAATGGAGTTGTTTATCTTAAACATAGACCTTTTTTTTCCTATTTGGGTGCTCATAGGTATGCATCAACATCGATTCCATGGGGACACGTACTATTGAAAGATGTGGACTATAAAAAATATTGCTTAAAATTTTGCAAAAAAAGATCAAAGAAGATGATTAAGTTTTACTTTAACAGTCTAACTTATCCAAGAATTACGATCAAGGATTTATTGAAACTTGCCTCAAAGTTTGATTTAAAGGCTATAAAAATAATTTACGAAAAAGATATTGATTTGAAAAAAAAAATAAATTTATCTAATTCAGTTAAGGACTTTTGGAAGATAATTAGAAATAATTATCCAACTTTATCTAAGAAAGAATTATTAAGTGGAATGACACATATAGTTTTAAAAAAAAAATGAAAAAAAAGAAATATTCTACTGGAGACAATATTAAAGCTGGTGAGTCATCATGGAGTTTTGAAGGTAAGGTGGCTTTGAATTTTGATAAGCATATTAAAAAATCAGTTCCATTATACTCTTTTAGCCAAGAAATTGGTTTACAAATATCTGATTTCTTCTTGGCAAATAATAGTTTATTTTATGATTTAGGGTGTTCCACAGGATCATTCATTAATGAACTTGCAAAAAAACACAAGACTAAGAAAGTGAAAATATATGGTATTGATATTATCAAAGAAATGGCCCTTTATGCCAAAAAAAATAATTCAAAAAATAAAAATGTTTCAATTGTAAATAAAGACATAAGGAAATTTAAATTTCAACGTTCAAACTTTGTTACTTCCTATTACACTATACAATTTTTACGCCCCTTTGAGAGACAAAATGTAATTGATAAAGTTTACAAGTCTTTACATTACGGTGGAGCTTTTTTACTTTTTGAAAAAATAAGAGCACCAGAAGCTAGATTTCAAGAAATGTTGTCTTTACTTTATTCTGATTTTAAATCGAGACAAGGTTTTAAAGCTGAAGAAATTTTTAATAAAGCAAAAAGTCTTAAGGGAGTTTTAGAACCATTTTCCTCAAAAATGAACTTAAGAATGCTGAAGAACGCAGGATTCTCTGAGTATTTAATTGTTTTTAGATGTTTAAATTTTGAGGGAGTATTAGCCATCAAATGATATTGTAATTTTCCTTTCAAATCTTTTAAAAATCAAAAATTTTATATATCTTTGTGGAAATTCTACTATTTACTTGTTTGTTAAAAAATATTATAAAACCTTGCCTGGTAATTATTGCGAAGGGGCTACACCCGATCCCATTCCGAACTCGGAAGTTAAGTCCTTCAGCGCCG
>MDTG01396462.1_pt1 | contig 30124 bp, 28 predicted proteins | sample 811421 | NCBI WGS metagenome assembly MDTG01 (sample SAMN05326645, study PRJNA326480) | marine metagenome | isolation source: seawater | place: Pacific Ocean: South East | collected 2011 | reverse complement strand
GCAATTGGTGACAAAAATGGTGACCAATAATAGATTTTTTTTTGTTTCAAGGTGTTTCTAATTTATTATTCTAGTGTATTAGTATTATGAAAATACATCTTTTAAAACAAATAAATTATTTGAATGAGTGATTTTAATTATAAATTAGATAATTTTTTATTTCCAATAATTAATGAAATAGATAATCCAATAATTTTAGAATTGGGAGTTCAAAAAGGTAGGTCTACTAAAAAATTTTTAGATATATGCAAAAAAAATAACGGAAAACTATTTTCAATAGATGTAGATGATTGTTCAGATGTAACAAATGATAAAATTTGGCATTTTTATAAGACTAGAGATGACAATTTTGAATTTATAAAATCTAAAATTCCAAAAAAAATAGATATATTATTTATTGATACTCTTCATGAGGCTAATCATGTAAGAAAATTGATTAATGAATATTATCCTCTAGTAAAAAAGGGTGGTTTTATTTTTATTGATGACATCTCACATTTGCCTTATTTAAAAAATAAAGATAGAGACAATTTTTATTGTGAAATAAATAATAAAGAAACGTTTGATTTGTTAATTTCAATATATTCTGAAAATAGTGAAAATCTTGATTTAAGCTTTACATTCGTATCTTCGGGGTTAGCGATTATTAAAAAAAAAACTGATTTTGAGCTTACTAGTTATAAAAAATTGAATGAGAGAACATGGGCCATTAAAAATATTTTAAGAAAATTATGGAGAAAAGTGAAAAAAGATTAATTTTATTTATGCCGTCGATGGAAGGAGGCGGAGTAGAAAAAAACATTATTTTAATCGCAAATTATTTAGCAAAAAATATAAAAAATATTTCTCTTATTACATTTGATAAAAGATTTAATAAAAAATTTGATAAAAAAATTAATATAATAAATTCAAATTACTCAAATCAAAAAAAATACTCAAAATATTTTAAGTATCTTATTTCCTTATATCTACTTATCAAAGAAATTATTAAAACAAAAAAAACTTTAGTTTTTTGTTTTCAAGCAAACATGTATTGTATTATCTTAAGTAAAATATTTAATTTCAATATTATTGTTAGGTCAAACTCTTCGCCAAGCGGTTGGAGTAAAAATTTCGTAAAGAATTTAGTTTTTAAAATTCTTTTCAAAATTCCAAAACATGTAATAGTTAATAGCCATATATTTAAAAAAGAGTTAGATAAAAAATTTAATATTGACTCAAAGGTAATTTACAATCCTCTCAATAAGATAGAAGTTTTAAAAAAATCAAAAAAAAAATTGAATTTTAAATTTTTTACGAAAAATGACTTAAGATTGATTAATATTGCAAGATTTACAGATCAAAAAGATCATCTTACTCTTTTAAGAGGAATTAAAGAAGTTAAGAACAAGATTAAAATAAAACTTTTAATTATTGGGTATGGATCAAATGAAACAATAATAAAAAAATATATTTATGAAAATAATCTTAACAAAATAGTTAAAGTGATAAATTATCAAGATAATCCTTACAAATATTTAAATCTTTCAGATTGCTTAATACTTTCCTCTCTATTTGAAGGTTTGCCAAATGTTCTGTTAGAAGCATTGACTCTTAAAAAATTTGTTATTTCAACGAACTGCCCAACAGGGCCAAATGAAATATTACAATATGGAAAATATGGATACTTATATAGACCTAAAGATTATAAAAAATTATCTGAATTAATTCTAAGATATTCTAGGAAAAGAAATATTTGTAAAAAAATGGCGTTAGAAGGATTTAAAAGTTTAGATAGGTTTGGTTTTGAAATTAATTGCAAAAAATATCTTAAAATATTAGATAATTTTGTTTAAACAAAATTCACTCTTAATTACAAAACTTTTTTAATATACGATCTTTTTTTCCATTCAGGAATAATCAATCTTTTTAAAAATTTAGAGTCAGAGACAAATTTATAATTTGGTAGATATCTAGGGCAATTAGAGAAAGCAAAATCAATTTTTACCTTAATCTTTTTTTTACTTGAAATGTATTTTGCTTGACCTAATAATCTTAATTTTACTGGAGTATTTGGTTTGTCTTTATTTTCTGGGTCGTTTAGATCAAGAAAAAGAATTGAAACAAATTTATTCTTTAAAATATTGCCAATAGTTCTGAACATTCTATTTCCATCGTAATCCTCCCATTCTATATTTCTATTATCTAAAATCTTAACAAATCCTTTTAAGCCAGATTTAATTGATGTATCTGGATATTTATCAGATATAGTGGAAATAATTAAAAAATTACTTTTCTTAATTAATTTTTTATATTCATCTTTTAAGAAATAATGAACTCTGTATTGTAATAAAGCCTCAGCAACTCTAGATCCTTTTTTTTGAGTCTGAATTTTTTTTTGAGATTTTGAATAAAATTTTTTTTTATCTGGCATTTATATGTTTTTTTAACTTTTTTAATTTACTATTTGATATATCTACAAAAAATTTTTTAATTTTCCAATGAGAGCATTCAAGCCTTAGATTGATTTTTTTACATTTCTTACAGTAAAAAGGGCTCTGTGAATAAAAAAATTTAAACTTAAGGTATTTTTCATACTTTTTACAAAATCTAAATGAAGCATTCTCCTTAAAAAAATTTTTAAAACCGGAATGATCTCGTCCAATAATAAAATCTCCACCATAAACATTGTGTCTTGTGATCGATTGAAGCAAAGCTTCTCTAGGTCCTAACTTAAATGAGGGAAATTCAAAGTTATAAATTTTTACTTTTTGTTTTATTTTATTAGTTTTTAGAAATTTTTTATAATTTTTTTTGATTTGTATAAAATTATTTTTTTCATTTTTTTGAGTAATTGAAATAATAATATTTTTGTTTTTATTTTTTGTAAAAAAATTAATTATTTTTTTATGACCTTCGTGAGGTTTATTTCTAGTTGTAAAATTTATAAGATTATTTTTAACTCTTAAATTTTTATGCACTTTTTGACTCATTGGTTTTGAAGATATAAAATATTTATATTTTTTGTAATATTTATATAAAGGATGAAATCTAAATTTTTTTCCAATTAATTTTTTAAATATTTTTTCTAAATTTAGCTTAAATTCACTTTCAATTTCTAATTTAATAATTTTTTTCTTTTTATAATACAGATTTAAGTACTTTTTATTTATTTTTTTTGATCCCTTTAAACCCAGCATAATAGGCACTGGAAATACTTTTTTGTTAAACTTGCAATCATTTACAACTGATTTAATTTCGCTGGAATTCATATATTTGTTAACTGGATATAATTTTCCAGATAAAATAGACTTTACTATAAGATAATTAAAATTGTCTAAATGCATTAATTTTTTATAAAAATATTAATTAATTTACTAATGATAAATTTATTATATTATAGTTTCAATATCTTTAAAATTTATCAAAAAATTGAAATATAATGAAATTTAAAAATATAGGTATCATAGGTGCCGGGCCTAATTGTGTTTTTACGCTAGATATTCTAATTAAGAAAATTTTAAAAAATAAATCAAATAATCTCAAAACTAAAATTACCATTTATGAAAAAAGTGGTAATTTTGGATCAGGTAATGTTCATTCAAAAAAATTGTACAAAAACTTACTTTTAAATAGAGTGGCAGGACAACTATCTTTAGGATCATATCCATTCTGTAAATTTCCAAAGAAATTAAATTATTATGAGTACGATTTTTTACAATGGTCAAAAAAAAATAAAATAAATTATAAATATACAGATTGGCCACCAAGATTTATGTTTGGAAGATCTCTAGAACAAAAATTTAAAGACTTAATATTTCTTTTTAAAAAAGAAACATCTGTAATTATCAAGTTAGTTGATAAAAAAGTTTTATCAGTCAATCAAGATAATGATAAATTATTCTTATCTTTAGAAAATAAACAAAAGATTGCTCATGACCATGTCCTTTTCTTGACTGGAAATTCTTACAGTAAACCTTCACAGAATACTTTTCATTATAAAATTAATCAATTTTATAAAAATAAAAAAGTTCACTTTTATGATAATTTAATAGAACTTTTTGAAAATAAAAATTTTTGGTTTAAAAAAAATCTTAAAAAAGAAACACTTATCTATGGAATGGGTGTAACTGGAATTGATTTAATAACTATTTTGAATGAAAAAAGTAAATGTAAAAAAATATATTGTGTTTCAAGAACTGGCTTATTTCCCTTTGCAAGACCTTTTAACGAAAAAAACAGAAATACAAAATTATTAGAACATAAAGGAATTATTTTTAATAAATTGACTGCAAAAAATATAAAAGAAAAATTATCAAAAAAATCAATTATTAATTTTGAAAAAAGTATATTTAAAATTCTCAAAATAGAATTTTATTTAATTTATTTTCAAAATTTTATGGAAAAAAAGGATTATAAAGATCTTTTAATATTGGCGAAAAAAATTAACAAAAATCAAAATTTAAATGACAAAAATATATCAAAAATATTTGAAATGATTAACAATCAATTAAGATATTTTACTAAAAATAATAAGTTCAAAAAAAATTTTTATATTGATAATTGGTTTGCAAAAAAAGAAATATTATCGAAAATAATCAATTCAAAAGATAATTTTTTTGATTATTTTGAAAATCCTTTAAAATTTGTAGATATAGTTAACTTCAAGAAATTTTATTTAGATTTTATTAAATGGGATTTAAAAGAGGCAAAAAAAGGCAATCTTTCTAGCTCATTTAAGAAAGCTTCTGATGGTGTTTGGAGAGATTTAAGACAAGAATTAACTTTTATTGTAGATGATAACTCTCTAAATCCTAAATCAAATAAATTTTTTCTTAGAAATGTTTTACCAATCCATAATCGTATGGCTGATGGACCTTCATTAGAAGTAATAAATAAAATTACTAAACTAATTAAAAACGATAAAATTAAAATACTAAAAGAACAAAAAAAAATTATTACCAATAAAAAAAAGGAGATATTATTTAAAACAAAATCTAAATATAAGAAAATTTCAAATGTATTTTTTTCTATAATTTCGATATTCGAACAAAATAAATATAATGATCCAATTATAAAAAATCTTATTAATCAAAATATAGTTTCTTTAAATAAAAGGGGAAATTTTACCCAAGGTATTAAATTGAACCAAAAGCTAAATCCAATTAATAGAAATAATAAAATAAATAACAAAATTTGTTTTATAGGAGTACCAGCTGAGGGTATAAAATTTTTTCATCATACTTTATCAAGACCAGATAAACTTCAACCAAATATAAGGGACATAATTAATTGGTCAAATGAAGTGACCTAAATTCTAAATAAATTTTTAATTAATTTTCTTATTTTTGTATTACTGAATTTTATAAAACCTAAAAAGAAGACTAACTGGTTAGCCTTCTTATCTCTCGGTTTGTAAAAAATCACATTTTTAAATCTATTCTTATTTTGAACTTTATTTTTTATATCTAATCCAATTATTGGATTATTCTTATTTAATGAGTTTGGTAATAATATATTTCGAACAAATTTTATTTTTTTTAAATAAATAGAATGTTTTTTTGATATTTTTTCTAGAGCAGACATGCAATTATATCCTAGTGTGTATGAACTATTTTTGTGTGTATTAATATCTGTAAAAAAGTTTGTTTTGTTAGAAATTTTAATAGAATTATTAAAACCAATAAAGCCTAATCCGGTTGGACCCAGCAAACCCTTGCAGCTACTAAAGAAAGCAACATCAGATAAATTATGATGCTTTTCTAAACCAATACTAGCAGTTGCATCTAGCATTAGTTTAGCTTTTAACCTATTTTTTAATTTTGATATTTTTTTAATATCAAAAATTTTACATTCAGAAGTTTCAACATAAACAAAAACTATCCAATTTACTTTTTTTTTAAATAAATGAATTTTATTATAATCACATACAAAAATATTTTTTTTTGGAAAAATTTGATTGATTAATTTAATCCATCTTTGAGAATAAAATCCTGTATTTATTATTAGTATTTTTTTAGAAAGAAAATTTTTAAAACAAATGTAAGCTGCTGTGGTCGCAGCACCTGGTATCGGTACAATTATATCCTTTGATGATATTCTCGAAAGCCAATTGAGTGTTCTTTTTTTAATTTTTTTGTATTCATTATCTCCTCTTCCAAAAAACTCTTTTTGTGAATTTTTCCATTCAGGAATTAATGCTCCTGGTCCTGGGCATAATGTTAATTTCGACATAGTATTTTAAAATAAAATAGTTTAATAATACAAAATGCCAAAGAAATCAAAAAAAGTATATATCACTTTATCGGCAGATATACTTCATGAGGGGCATATAAATATACTTAAGATAGGATCTGGTTATGGGAAAGTTATCGTTGGATTGCTTACAGATAAAGCAATCTGCACATATAAAAGAATTCCACATTTAGATTTCGATGAAAGAAAAAAAATTGTATCTAAATTAAAATATGTAGATAACGTTGTGCCTCAAGACAGCTTAGACCATTCCTATAATCTTAGGAAATATAAGCCTGATTTTGTTGTCCATGGAGATGATTGGAAAACAGGTATTTTAAAGAAGACCAGAGGCCAAGTTATAAAAATCTTAAAAAAATGGAACGGTAAATTGATAGAACCTAGGTATACATACAATTTTTCAAAAAAAAGGTTTGATCAAAAAGTTTTAGAAGTTGGAACAACACCTGATATAAGAAGAGCAAAATTAAAAAGACTCGTAAATGCTAAAAACTTTATAAGAATTTTAGAAACACACAGTCCACTTGCAGGTCTAATCGTTGAAAATACTTCATTAACAAATAATAAAAAATTCAAGGAATTTGATGGCATGTGGTCTTCGAGCTTGACTGACTCTGCATTAAGAGGAATGCCAGATAATCAGTCAGTTGATTACTCTACTAGGACAAGTGCTTTAATGGATATTTTTAATGTCACAACAAAGCCGCTTATTTTTGATATTGATAATGGTGGAAGAATTGAGCACTTAAAGTATGTAGTTAAAAAATTAGAGTCTACGGGTGTATCAGCTATTATAATGGAGGATAAAATAGGATTAAAAAAAAACTCATTATTTGAAAATCAAGAAGAAACTAAACAAGACTCGATTAAAAATTTTTGTAAAAAAATAAAAATTGCAAAAAAATCTTCTGTTACCAACGATTTTTTAGTGATTGCAAGAATAGAAAGTTTAATTTTAGGCAAAAATGTAAGAGATGCCTTAAAAAGAGCAGAAAAATACAGTAAAGCTGGCGCTGACTGTATTATGATACATTCAAAAAATAAAAATCCTGATGAAATATTTAAGTTTTCAAAAATTTTCTGTAAATCCAAATTTTTTAAACCTCTTGTAGCTGTTCCTTCAACATATTCAAAAACTTATGAAAAAAAGTTGTATCAAAACAATTTTAAAATTGTCATCTATGCAAATCACTTGTTGAGAGCTTCTTATGTTTCCATGAAAGATGCAGCAGAAAAAATACTTAAATATGAAAGATCATTTGAAATCGAAAAAAAAATATATCCTATAAAGAAAATAATTAATTTAGTCTCCTAAATGCTATCTCCAATTGAATTGATTAAATATTTTAAAAAGAAAAAAATTAATTTTTTTAGTGGAGTACCTGACAGTGTTTTAAAAAACTTTACAAATGTTCTAGATAATTCAAAAAACTTTGAGCATTATGTTTGTGTCAATGAAGGCTCAGCTATTGGCCTTGCTATTGGTTATTATCTAAGAAAAAAAAAAATTGGTTTAGTCTACCTACAAAATTCTGGATTAGGAAATGCAATTAATCCACTTGTTTCAATTGCAGATAAAAAAGTTTACAAAATTCCAATGATACTTTTAATTGGCTGGAGAGGTAGTCCCGGTATTAAAGATGAAAAACAACATTTAACAAAAGGTAAAATAACATTACCCTTATTAAAGAACATGGGGATTAGATATAAAGTTGTAAAAAATTTTAATGATATTAAAAATTCAAACTTAATTGATTATTCTAAAAAAAGCAGAAAACCAGTTGCCTTTTTAATTAAGAAAGGCTCTATCAAAAAATATAATGTAAAAGTTCAAAATAAAAATGTAAACAATATTTTAAGATCTGATTTTATAATTAAGTTACTGAATAAAATTTCAAATAAAGATAGAATAATTGCATCTACTGGTTTCAATTCTAGAGAATTATACCAATTACGAAAAGAGAATAAAATTAAATCAGGAAAAGATTTTTATTTAGTTGGAGGCATGGGTCACACTGGAATTTTAACTTTAGGATATTCCTTAAGAAATAAGAAAAAAAATATAATTTGTCTAGATGGAGATGGTTCTTTTTTAATGCACATGGGATCTATGGTTACAATTGGAAAATATGCAAAAAAAAATTATAAGTATATACTTCTAAATAATTTAGCTCACGAATCTGTAGGTGGTCAAAAAACTTTAATTGAAACACTAAATCTGAAAAAATTCTCTAAAGCTATTGGATTTAAAAATTACATTAAAATAGATAAAAAAGATAGTATTGAAAAAAAATTAGTTTTTTTTCTAAAAAAAGATGGTCCTAGTTTTTTAGAAGTAAAGATAAAATGTGAATCGATGAATAATTTAATAAGACCTGAAAATTTTGATAAAATCTTAAATCAGTTTATAAAATAATGTTTTTTAAAAGATTTATTGCATGACAAGAGTTTTAAAATTAATTGTATGTTTTATAGTCTCATTAATTATACCACAAAGTAAAAAGATTTTAGTTTTTGGTGATAGGGCTGGAAAAAGATTTACAGATAATTCAAGATATTTATTCATTTACTTAAATCTTTTCTCTAAAAAATACAGATGTATTTGGTTATCTAATGACAAAAAAATAATTGAATATTTAAGAAGCAAAGGTTTCGAGACCTATTACTCTAATAGTATTTTAGGTTTATATTATGGATTTAGATCCTCATGGCATATTTTCAATTACTCTGAAGAGGATACATCGATTTACTCAGGACGATTTAGAAAAAATTTAAATCTGTTTCATGGAACCGCCATCAAGTATTGTGATAGGAATGATATCAAAAGTTATAATGATAATTTCATTAAAAAAAAAATTTTCGATATAATTAATAATCTCAGAATTAAAATATTTAAAACTTTTTTTGTTTTTGCAAATTCAGACAAATCCTTTATTCCATGGATTTCTTGGGAGAATAACTTTCCAAAAAATAAGTGTTATAAATTAATTGTTTCTAACTTACAGAGAAATATAATGGTTAATAATAATCAGCAATTAGATTTAGACTTATTTAGAACTGATGAAGAAAAAATTCTTTTCAACCAGCTAAAAAATCTTAATAAAAAAATCATTGGCTACTTTCCAACCTATAGAGTCGGAACAAAAGAATTATTTATAGATATAAATGATGAAAAAAAATTTGAAAAACTGAATTCTTTTTTAAAAGAAAATAATTCAATGATGGTTATTAAAAACCATCAAAATTCTTTTATTGATGATAAAAATAAACATTATGATCCAAAATTTGATATAACTAATCATTTATCAAAATATGAAAACTTTTTGATAATTGGTTATAATGTAGATCTCACATCAATACTGCCTGCATGTGATTTGGTTATTTCTGACTATTCTAGCTGTGTAATTGATTTTCTTTTTTTAGACAAAGCGATAATTTTATATACGCCTGACCTTGAAAGTTATTCAAAATCTCCTGGACTAGCATTAAACCTAAAAAATCAAAATTTTGCTTATGCGGTAACTAATTTTGACGAACTTGAAGTTTTATTGGAACAGTATTTTAAAGAAACTTCACAATTTCATAATAAACATAGATCTACAAGAGCTGAACTTAAAAACAAAATATTTGAAGAAAGTGATAGTTTTAAAAATGTTATTAAACTAATTTCACAGCATTAGTTTTTTTTATATGTTCAATATCACTAATCCATGCATTCAGAAACTTTAACTCATTTTTAGATATAAAATTATATTTTATTAGAATTTTATAAGCTTTTAAAAGATTTTTAAGATAATTTTTTTCTCCCTTTGAAAATCTTACATCATTTAAAATATTAAACATTTTTTTATTGCTTACATACATTGGTACTTCTTGCTCAAAATCTTTATTAAGATCATGAAAATTTCTATCTTGAAACATTGTAGTTCCAAAGAATAAAATTTTTTTTCTATCGTTTTTCAAAATTTTTAAGGCTACTAAACTTCTCCAAATATCAGTGCATCTCATTGAGCAGGTTACAGGTAAATACATCAAGGGAAAAATTTTTTTGAACCAAAGAGTATTTTGACTATTAAAAATATTCAATGAATTACCAGTGCTTATCTTGAGATTATTTTTAAATTTTATATTTATATTTTTATTAATTAACCTATATATTGCATCAACATCTGGATTTTTTTCACAAACTCCTTGTTGCAAATAAAATTTTTTCTTAAACTTTTTTTTGCTTGTTAATATTTTAGTTGAATTGATTTCGTCTAAAGGCAAACCGCGTGGCCATATAAAATTTTTTTTTTTTAAAAAAAAATCATAGATATTTATCCATGATTTATTTTTAATTTCATTTACTTTATGAGATAAAGTTTTTTTATTAAAAAAATTTTCTTTTGGACAGTTATCGTCGTCTGTTTCAACAATTAATTCAGATCCTTGTCTAAAAGCCAATAAATATCCAATATTTTTTCTTGCATAATTGTTAAATTTACAAATTTTTGGAAATTTTAATTTAATCTTTTTTTGCTCATCAACACCGTAAAAATGTCCATATCTTAAAGGAAATTTTTTAGGAGATTTTTTGTCTCCTATAATTATGAAGTTCCACTTATTCTTTTTTGATCCATTGCATAATTTTTGAATGTTTTTATTAGGTTTATTGATGGTTGTAATTACTAGTGAAGTTTTCATATTTTATGTGTTTTTAAAGTAGCTTTAGGGTATATACATAAGTTTTTAGAATTCAATGTTAACAAAATCAATAAAAAAATTTATTCAACAATTTCTAATACAAACATCATTTATTCTAAATGTTTATAATATAAAATTCGATAAAAATTCTAAACAATTTCCTTATTTATACAATAATGGTTATGAAAATGATTAAATTTATAAAATTTTTAAAAAAACACATAAATTCATACGAAGCATCTCCAATAATAAAATCAAACCCAATTAAACAAGATGATTTATTATTTTCATTAAATTCTAAAAATAAAAAAAAAGAAATTTTTTATATAATTAGAAGGACACCGGGTGCTGGTTTATTTTCAAACTTTATTTTTGTATTGAATCATATTAAAATTGCTGACTCATTAGGATATAAACCTATTGTTGATATGGAAAATTTTCCAACAATTTACAATGAAACAAAATCTATTAATAGTTCAAAAAATGCTTGGAATTATTATTTTGATAATAAAAAAAATTATAATTTGAAAAAAATTTTAAAAAAAAACAAATTTATCATAACTAGTAATAAATTTAGTAAATCATTTTCCCATACTATAGACAATAATGAATTTCGAATGCTATTTAAAAAGTATTTTAAAATAAACAATAATCATCTTAAATTCGTAGAAAATTTTAGAAAAAAATTTTTTTTGAATAGAAAAATTGTAGCAGTACATTTACGTGGAACCAGCTACAAAACCTCTGCTAATCACCCATTTCCAATAACAGAAAAACAAACAATTAACTTACTAGATGAGCTAACAAAAAAAAATAGATTTGATAAAATTTTTCTTTGCACTGAAGATTTAAATTATTTTAATTTAATTAAAAAAAAATTTAGTAACAAAATAATTTTTTTAAATGATGCTTACAAATCATTCAAAGATGATGCTTTTAAGATATATCCAAGGAAATTTCATAGATATAAGCTTGGAAGAGATATTTTACTTGAAGCTTTATTAATCTCAAAATGTGACACATTTATTTTCAATAATTCGAATGTAAGTGAATTTGTAAAATTTATAGATAAAAAAAAAGTTATAAATTATTATTTAATTGAAAATGGTTTTAATAGCTCAAATGCTTATATAGCAAAATGGTTATGGTATTATAAAAATTTTTTAACTCCTTCATTAGGCGGCTTCTTAAATACTACTTATGTTAAAAAAAATTAGAGAAATATTTACTAATACTGGGCCCAAAATTTTAGCAAATAAAAAATTAAAAAAAATAAATTTAGGTTACTCTAATAAGTTGAATTATAAAAGTTTTGGAAAACTTAATAAAAATAAAATATTCTATATAATTAGAAGAAATCCCACTGCGGGTTTTTTTTCAAATATCACTTTTATATTGAACCATCTTAAAATATGTGAAAATTTTAAATTCATACCTATTATAGATATGCAGAATTATCCGACACTCCACAATGAAGATAGGTCAATAAATAATACAAAAAATGCATGGGAATATTATTTTAAAAAATTAAATAATTATTCTTTAAAAGAAATCTATAAAAGTAAAAATGTTTTTTTGAGTTCAACAAAGTTTGAAAAAAATATGTCTTTAGATATGACTAATGACTCAATATCTATGTATTTTAAAAAAATTAAATTAAAAAATAGTATTATTAAAAAAGTAAATAAATATATTGAAAAAAAATTTGATAAAAATAACAAAATTCTTGGTGTTCATTTTAGAGGTTCAACTTATAAAACTGCTAGGGGCCATGCTTTTCCTGCAACTATTGACCTTATGATTAAAAATATTGATTTGCTAATGCAAAATTATGGGTATAGCAAAATATTTTTAGTAACTGAGGAAGAAAAATATTTAAAAGCTTTACAAAAAAAATTTAAAGATAAAATCCTATTTTATAAATCATTCAGAATGAAAAACCTTGATAGTTATAAAATCTACCCAAGAAAAAATCATAGATACCTACTTGGGGAAGAAATACTTGTTGAGACACTGATACTTTCAAAATGCCAAGGTTTAACTTATATTAAATCAAATGTCATTTCAGCAGCAATAATGTTTGCAAAAAAGAAAATTAAAACACATGAAATATTTTTTGGATTAAATACAAGAAATAAGTATTTATCAAAATATCTATGGTTCATAAAATCTGTTTTACCTATAAAATTGGGTGGTCTAGAATTTTTAGATAAAAAAAAATGAAAATAGCTTTTGATCATACAATTTTTTTGATGCAAAAATACGGTGGAATATCCCGATATTTCTTAGAACTTCAAAAAAAAATACAATTAACTGATAATATCAAAATTTGTAGCCCTATTTATATGAATAATTACATCTCAAGTAAAAAAAATATTCTTAATTTTCTTAAATTAAAAAAGATTCCAAGATATTCTACAAAATTATTAAATGGATCAAATTATTTTTTTAATGAAATCTATTTTAATTTTTGGCAACCAGATATAATTCATAAAACATATTTTAACGACTATAAATATAATTTTAAAAAAGCTAAAAAGATTATTAATGTATGGGATTTAAGTCATGAAATTTATCACTATATGTATAACAGACCATCAGATTGGCGTCCAAAAAAAAATTCTCTAAAAGATATCGATCATATCGTTTGTTCCTCAAAAAAAACTCAAGATGATTTGATTAATTTTTACGATGTAGATTTGAAAAGTACTTCTGTTATATACCAGGGCACACCAAATATTTTAGAGACTAATTTAGATTTAAATATAAATTTCAAATATTTTTTATATGTAGGAAGTAGAAAAAAATATAAGAATTTTAAATTAATCTTAAAAACATTCAATTTAAATAAAAACTTTTTAAAAGATTTTAAACTAATTTGTTTCGGCTATGAAAAACTAGAAAAAGATGAAATAGAATTAATGAATAAATTTAACATTGATAAAGAAAAAATTAAATTGGTTTCCGGAAATGATGAAATGTTGGCATCATTGTATAAAAATGCTGAAGCTTTAATTTATCCCTCATTAAATGAAGGTTTTGGCTTTCCTCCTCTTGAGGCAATGAAATTTGGTTGTTCTGTAATTGCTAGTAATAATCTTGCAATTCAAGAATCTGTTGGAAATTGTGGTTTTTATTTTGATCCAAAAGATGAACAAAGTTTAGCTAATTCTTTAGAAAAATTTTTAAATTCAAAGGATGAAAGAGAATTAAAAAAAAAGGATGGATTTAAAAGGGCAAATCTTTTTAATTGGGATAAAACTTCTCAAGATTTGTTAAGATTATATAAAAAAATATTAACTTAATTAATTTAAGTTTAGATGATCAATTATTTTTTTTGATAACAATTTTGCTCCTTCAACACTTACATGGTCATCATCAAAAAATAGTGGAACATTATTTTTATGAGAAAAACATCTTAAATTATCACAAAAAATATCATTTGGATAAATCAAATTTAGATTATAGTTTTTTTTCAAATTTATGAAAAATTTATAAATTTCACTATTTCTTTCATTAAAAACTTTTTTTGAAATTGAAAGTGTATTTTTTTCAATTTTATTTTTATAATGCAGATTTCTAGCAAGATTATTAGGTATTTCCCACCCCATTTCAGGTGTAGGCATAACAATAAAAATATCTTTATCTAAATTTTTAATTTTGTTAATAAAAATTTCAATATTTTGTAATATAGTTTTTTGTCTTATTTCTTTTTCAATTAATATATTTGTATTTATAGGAATAAAATAATGACCACTACCTATCTCTATTCCTCCCTCTTGATTGTTAAATCTTTCACCCTTTAAATTAAATGACCATCTTGAAAATAAAACTATTTTTTTAACATCAGGTTCTTTTTTTATTTTATTTAAAACTTCAGTAAAATATTTATTACATTCATATCTGTTATCATTGTAGACTTTTAAATTTAAGGATGGTACACATCCTCCATAACTAAATTGATATGCTGAGACACCTAGCGTAGTTAATTCTTTTTCTAATTCAATAGAAATTAAATCTAAATGAGAGTCTCCAATTAAAGCTAATTCAGTTTTTTCTTTATTGCCTAAGATGCAAGCATTATTTGGAGAAATATAATTTTCAGCACTTGAACTACAATTAAAATCATTATTTTCGTAATATTTAGAATAATATGAAATGTCGTAAACTAAATTTGAATATTTTTTTGAAAAGTCTCTTTGGTATAACGAGTACAAACAGAATAATATTATCAATAGGGTTGATAAAAAATAAAATATAAAAATATTTTTTTGATTAATCTTTTTTTTATCTCTAAATGGTTGTTCAATAAATTTAAATGAAAAAAATGAAAGTATTAATAATAATATCATAACTAAAAACTTTGCAAAATTGTTTGTATCTATAAAATAAACTTGATTAAAAAACTGATAAATTGGTTGATGCCATAAATATAAGCTGTAAGAAATTAGTCCAATTTTCAACAATATATAATTGTTAAAAATTACAAAAACCCCATTTTCATTAAAATTTGAACTACTATAAGTTAATACTAATAAGGTGCCAGTAATTGGAAATAGTGTTATTAAAGAAGGGTGCAAAGTATTTCTATCAAAAAGAAATATTGATAAAAAAATTAGTAAATAGCCAAATAATACAAAACTTTTATTATTAAATTTTCTTTTCTTTTTAAAAAGAAATAAAGCAAGTAAGCATCCAGCTAGAATTTCCCAAATTCTTGTCAGCGTAAAATAAAAAGCAAATTGTGGTAATGCAAAAAAAGAAAAAGTATTTTCTAGATAGGGATAAGTAAACTTTAAATTTCCTCCAAATTGTGAGAGACAAATACTGAAAAAAGCAAACAAGAATGTTAAAGTAAAAACAAGATTAATTTTTTTAAAAAAAAGAACTAAAAAAATTGGAAAAAACAAATAAAATTGTTCCTCAATTGATAGAGACCAAGTATGTAAAAGAGGTTGTTTTTCATTTAATGGAGAAAAATATGAGCCAATATCCTGAAAAAAAAAATTAGCATAAAATAAAATAGTAGAAATAACTGAAAGCAGTAATTTTCTTATTTCTGTCTCCAAAAAAATCATCTCAAATAAAAAACATGTTACAATTATTACAAAAATTAATGCTGGAAATAGCCTTCTTATCCTTCTCTCATAAAAGTTGATTAATGAAAATTTTTGTAAACTCATTTCATTAAGAATTATAGATGTAATTAAAAAACCACTGATAACAAAAAAAATATCTACTCCTAAATATCCACCAGAAAAAAAATCAAATTTAAAATGATATAAAATTACAGCTAATACAGATATACCTCTCAAACAATCAATATCTTTTCTATAAACCATTTTAAGAAATTTCTTTATATTTAAATCAATTTGTTTTTTAATCGAAAAGTATCTTTTTCATAATTCTTGCCTCCTCTTAAACCATCTGCAAAAGCAAGCATTTTAGATTTAGTTTTAGCTTTAAATGCATGTGCCATATATGGTTTATGAGTTATAAGATCATTTTTTTTTACAATTTTTCTATTTTTTTTTCCTAGAAATTTACCATTTTTATTTACTCTAGATGTAATCATTAAAAGTTTGCCTTCTAATATAAATGAATATTGTATACTTTTTTTGTGAAAATGATTTCCTCTCACTGAACTTTTTTCAAAACTTACTAATGAACAATGGTCTTTTGGCTTACCAACAAAAATATCCAAAATAAAACCTCTTCTATCTTTTTGATTTATTTTTTTTTTTGTTATCATTTAATGTTTCTAGTTATTTTTGCAATTGATGTATACTTAATTTTTTTAAAATATTTTTTTTTTAAAAGATATTTTGTGATATTCCAAGGCAAGATTAATGCTGAATAATTAGATGTTAATTTAGTTTCCTTTTTTATCTTTATACCTGATCCTGGTGTAAATTTATTAATTTTATAAGCTGATCTATCTAAAATAAATTTTATATCTTTGTCATTAAATCCACAACAGTTTAATAACGTATTACCTTTTGTTGCGGCACCAATTCCAATCACAGGACTATTGTTTTTAACAAATTTTTTTATTCTTTCTATTATATAATTTGTTTTTTTTTAAATTGTTTAAATTGTGTAAGTGTTACTCTTCTAAGTTTAATATTATTAATCCTATTTTTAGATGCAAAGACTCTTAAAGATCCAGACATATAATTTATCTTTTTAATATCGTTAATGTAAAATCCATTTTTATTCAAAATTTTATTGATTGAATTTTCACTAAAGTAATGTCGATGCTCATGATAAATTGTATCAAATCCTGTTTTTTCAATTAACGAACTTAAATCTGGAACTTCCAAAATTAAGTTTCCGTTATTTTTTAATAATTTATATGCACCAAATAGAAAATTTTGGATATCATCAACATGGTTGAATACATTGGCGCCATAAATAACATTTGCACTTCCGAATTTCTTTAAAATTTTTTTTGAGATATTGTAATTAAAATAATGTGTAATAGTATTTATATTTTTTTTCTTAGCTAAATTTGTAATATTTTTTGCCGGATCAACACCTAACACTTTAGCTTTTGATATATTAAAAATTTCTTTTAAGAAAGTTCCATCATTACTTCCAGCCTCTATTACAAAACTTTTTTTATTAATCTTAAATTTTTTACATATAATGTTAGCTATTTTTTTAAAATGTGTTCTTGAGACAATAGAATTATCAGAAGTATAAGAATAATCATATTTTTCATATCTTAAAAAACCAGTAATTGGGTGAATTGCTGACATATGTGAACATTTACAAAACCCAACCACTAAAGGAAATTTTTTTAAATTTAGAGACAATTTTTTTGACTTTAGAAAAGTATCAGCGCAAGGTTGATACCCTAAAGATAAAAAATTTAAAAACGGCTTGTTACAAATTCTGCAATTTTTTAACATTTATACTGTTTTTTAGATATTGATCAAAAATCTTGAGTGAATCTTTACTTTCACAAATATTATTTTTGTTATTTTTAATTTTGTTTGTATTTGATCTTTTGTTCAAAAATTTATAATTAAAATTTTTATTATTTAATCTAAAATAATATTTGTTAAATAATTCTAATAAATCAATAACTTTACATAATTTTTTATTGCCATAATCTTTAATTATATTTTTATTAATTCTAGAATATTTTAACATTTTTTTTACAAAATCTCCTACTTTTGAATATCCTCTCTTATCATTTTTATTACCATAAAAATAACTGTAATTTTTTTTTTCAATAAACATTTTTTTAAATAATGTATTGTGAAAATGATCTGACGGCTCGTATAAATTACCTACTAAATTAAATGGTCTCCAAATTTGGTAATTCTTGAATTTTTTTTTATTATTTATAATTAATTTTTCACACTTTTTTTTATTATAACCTATGACATGATTATTTGCATAATACACGCTTGAAGAAGATAGATATATCATCTTATTTATTTTTATATTCATGATTACTTTTTTTAACCATTTATACTCTTGATAAAACTTTTTTTTAGTTAAATTTTTTTTTAAAATTCTTGGACTTGCTAAAAAAAAACATTTATCTATTTCTTTATAAGGAAAAAATTTAAAGTTTTTTTCTAAATCAAATCTTAAAAAACCATTTTTTTTTGATGTTTTACTTATATAAATATAATTTTTTTTGTCTCTTAAATGTTTTTTTAAATCTTTACCTATTAATCCAGATCCACCAAATACCAAATTTACTTTAGTATTAATACTCATAATTTTTGAATTTTATTTTTTTTATACCATTTTAGTGTTTGATCAAAATGATTATAAAAATCTGAGATTTTAAAGTTTCGAACAATTCTTTTTATTTTCCTATTACTACCATGAGTATCCCTCACGTCTGCTTTGTGCATCTTTACCAATTTAATTTTTGCATTATTATTTTTTTTAAAATGGTCAATAATTTTTGATATCTTAATAGGTTTATCTGAACAAATGTTGTAAATATTGTGATGCTTTTGATTTTTTTTGATTAATTTGTAAATAGCAAATGTTGCGTCATTAATATATGTAAAATCTCTTTTATGATTTCCATAATTATTGAGATAAAATAAACTATTATTTAAAGATGACTTAAATAATTTGAACATAAACATATCTGGCCTACCCCATTCTCCGTACATGGTAAAAAATCTTAATCCAGTACAATTCATATTATAACATTTTGAATATAATTTTGCAGTTTGCTCATTTAGTTTTTTTGATAGGCCATAAATATTTTTGGGATTTAATATTTGATTTTCTTTTAAAGGAAATTTTTTACTATCTCCATATACAGAGCTTGAAGATGCATAAATAAAATTTTTAATGTTATTTATTCTTGCTTGTTCAATTATATTTAAAAAACCAAAGATATTTACATCTACATATTTTTCTGGGTTAATAAGTGAATATCGAACCCCAGCTTGAGCGGCCAAATGTACAATAATATCGAATTTTTTGTTTTTAAAAAAATTTTTTATTTTTGATGAATTTGTAATATCAATTTTATTAAATTTAAAATTTTTATTTTTTTTGAGGTCTTTTAATCTTTCAAATTTAAATTTCGATGAATAATAATTGTCGAAATTATCTATTCCAAAAACTTTATATTTTTTTTCTAACAATAATTTAGATAAATTATATCCAATAAAACCTGCAACACCAGTGACTAATATTTTCATAATTTTGCAAAATTTTTTAAATATTTATAAATGAATATTAAAAGTACTAAAATTTTATTTTGTTTATTATCAAGTCTAATCCTGATTTCTTCAATAAAATGATCATAAAAATTAATCGTACTTGAAAAACCTCCTCTTCTAAAAATTCCAAAAAGTTCTGATTTTTTTGTACCGATGCCTTTTAATTTCTCTTTAACAATCATCCTATAAAAATAATCGTAATCAGAGGAAAATTTATATTTTAAATTATATAAACCTACAATTTTTGCAGAGTTCCTTTTTATAAAAAAACCTGTTGAGTGACTTGAATAAAAACCCCAACTCCAATAAATCTTATAAGGTTTATAGCCATATAAAATACCCCAATGCTTTTTCACTGATCCAAAAATAAAATCTTTTTCTGGATAATTTTTGATGTAACTTTCTAAAATTTCTAAAGCATTTTCTGTATATTTATCATCAGAATTTAAAAAACCTAAATAATTTCCTTTAGCAAGAGTCATTCCTTTATTAAAAGCATCATAAATACCTTGATCTTTATTTGAGCACCAATAAGCAATTCTATTTTCGTATTTCTTAATTATGTCAATTGTTTTATCTGTGGAACCTCCATCAATAATAATATGTTCATAATCTGAAAATTTTTGGCTTTGCAAACTTAAGATGGACTCCTCTAGATATTTTTCACTATTATATGTTGCAGTGATAATAGTAATAAGAGGAACATTTGATTTACTTTTTCCATTATCAATCCGATAACCCCCCTCTAATTTTGAGTTTTCAATTCTATTTACTGTTTTAAATTTTTCTAAATTATTGATCACTTTTGTCTCAAATTTTTAATAATATATCTTTGTAATAATTTTTTGGTTTCCATTTCAACACTTTTTTAATTTTTGAAATATCTGCGTAATTTTCTTTAATATCAAATTTCCTATAAAGATTCTTGTCTATTTTCGTATATTTTTTCCAATTAAGATTCTGTTTTTTAAAAGCAAGTTTAATCATAGTTTTTAAACTTATTGTTTTACCTGTGGCAATTATATAATCATCTATCTTGTTTTTTTTTAATATTAGATTGCAAGCCTTCATAAAATCTTCAGACCAACCCCAATCTCTTTTAATATCTATATTTCCAATACTTAATTTATTTTTTTTTCTTAATTTAATCTTTAAAACAGTAAAAATTAATTTTTTTAATACATACTTTTTTGGTCTTAGTTGTGATTCATGATTAAATAAAATAGCTGAACAAACGGGAAGCTTATAAGTATTCCTATACTGTTTTATTATCTCATAAGAAATTAATTTAGATAAGCCATATGGGCTTATGGGCTCTTTAGAGGAATTTTCTTTTAATTTTTCCCTTGTTTTTTTTTGACCAAACATTTCACTACTAGCAGCATATAAGAATTTAGATTTTTTACCCCTTTGCTTTAATATGAAATTTAAAACAATCTTAACTGGTTGTATTTGACTTTCATATGTTTCTTGAATAGCACTAAATGAATTAAAGACACTAGATTGTCCTCCTAAAAAATAAATTTCATTAAAATTTTTATTTAAAATTTTTAGAATATTTGTACTATTTGTATTTTTTAATAAATATAATTTAATTTTTCTTTTAATATTCAATTTGAATAAATTTGAATATTTATTTTTTCTGCAAATTCCATGAACTTCATAATTTTTTTTAAGAAGTATTGATGATAAGATTGCTCCATCTTGGCCTGTGACTCCAAATATTAATGCTTTTTTTTTCATTTATTAAATTAAATTTTGATATATTTTATTAGTTTCAACAGCACATTTTTTCCAAGAAAAAATTTTTTCTCTAGCATATCCCTTTTTAATATAAGCCTCTTTCAATTCATTATTATTTATGATTTTAATAATACAGTCTAATAATTCCTCTGAAGAAGAAGGATTAAAATTTAAAGCTGCTTCTCCATATACTTCTGGTAAACTACTGGTATTACTGGAGATCACTGGACAACCTAAAGACATTGCTTCTAATATTGGTAGCCCAAATCCCTCATATTTTGATGGATAAATAAGTGCTTCAGCAGATGAATATAAAGATGATAAAATTTTATCTGAACCTTCAATTTGATGTATTGAACTTAAATCAATTTTAAAATCTTTGATATTATTTATTTCTTCTCTAATTAATTTTCCGCCACCAAAACATACAATATCAAAATTTTTTTTAATTTTTTCATCAAGAGAATATGATTTTAGTAATAAAGTAAAATTCTTATATCTTTTTCTTGATCCGACGTATAAAAAAAATGGCTTTGGTAACTTAAATTTTTTACTAGTTTGAAATTTTAGAGAATTAGCCAAATAAGTTGTTGTTATTTTCTTTTCATTAATACCATAATAATTAATTAAATCCTTTTTAGTATTTTCTGAAATACATATAAAATGGTCGATATTTTCAAAAATTTTTTTTTTTGGAAATGAACTTAGCTTAAATTCATCTATAAATTTTTCATGAATTAAATCATAAACTGTAATTACTTTTGGTTTTGTTGAGTTAAAACATTCATTGTAATACGTAAGATGATACAAATCATAATTCATAAATTTAAAATAAAATTTTGAAATTGAGTTATTCAAAATTTTAGTCAAAAAATTTTTATTAATATTCAAAGGAAATTTTTTTTTAAATTGAGATGCAATATCCTCAAGATGTATATTGTTGTTTATTGGTGCAATTATCATAGGTTTTTTGTTTAATGAAACTAACCCTTTAATTAACTGTGCAAAATACCTGGACGGACCACCTTTATTCTGATGCGAAAATATCTGATGATCATATATTACTTTCATTAATTATATTTTAAATATTTTTTTACAAACCTTTTTAATATAATTAATCTCTTTAAAATTAAGGTTGTAATATATTGGGAATGATAAAGTATTTTCAAAAAATTTCATTGTATTAGGAAAATCTTTATTTTTAAAACCGTATTTTTTTTTATAAAACGGCTGAGTATTTACTGGTATATAATGTACTTGAACTTTAATTTTGTTTTTTAAAAAATCTTTAATAATTTGAACTTTTGATTTTTTTATTTTTTTCATATTAATTCTTAAAGGATAAAGATGGTAAGAATTCTTACTTGAAAAAAATCTTGGAGGAATTATAAATTTTGATTTATCAGAAAAAAATCTGTCATAAATTTTTGATATTTGATCTCTTTTTTTTAAAAATCTATTTAATTTTTCTATTTGACTTAATCCAATAGCACAATTTATATCAGGCAATCTAAAATTGTAGCCCAATAAATCCATTTTATATTCCCAGTGCCTTTTTTTTGTTCTACTCATTCCGTGGGATCTAATTAATTTAGCTTTTTTGTCATAAGTTTTATTATTTGTTAAAATTGCACCACCTTCACCCGTTGTAATTACTTTAACGGGATGAAAACTTAATGATACGAGGTCTGCATATTTTACAGCATAACCAGTGTCCTTAAAGTAAGACGAACCTAATGCATGACAATTATCATTGACTAATTGTATTTTATATTTTTTTTTTAATTTCAAGAATTTTTTCCATTGTGCTGGTTGCCCTCCATAATCAACAATGATTGCAGCTTTTATTTTTTTTTTTTTATCTTTTTTAAGTTCAGATTCTAAAAGATCAGGATCCATGCAATAATCATTTAAACTTATATCGATAAAAATTGGTTTAGCTCCACAATGTTCAATTGTATTTACTGATGAAAGAAATGTTATTGGAGGAACTGCTATTAAATCTCCCTTTTTCCATTTAAGAATTTTACCTATTGTCAATAAGGCTGAAGAGCCATTGTTTACAACTGAGCAATATCTAGATTTCAATTTTTTTTTTTAAAGAATCTTCAAATTTTTTGACTAAAGGTCCTTGTGTTAGAAAATTACTTTTTAAAACTTTATTAACATTTCTTATATCATTATTATCTATGTGTTGTTTTCCGTAAGATATTAACATTAGTTTTATTTTTCAAAATCTAATAGATTTTTTTTTATCAAATCTTTAATCTTGCCTATGCTTAAAAATTTTTTATTATCTAAACTATTATAAGAAATACCATCAGTTATTTTTTTTTTAAAATTAGAATTTAACGGATAAATTATATAATTATTTTTTTTATCAACGGTATTGAAAAATTCAGACTTATTAATAAGTTCCTCATGAATCTTTTCTCCCGGTCTAATCCCAATTATTTTAATTCTCCTTTTTGGATTAATAGCTTTAACAACATCAGTAATTTTATATGACGGACATTTTGGAATAAATATTTCTTTACCTTTCATATTTGAAATGCAACTCATTACAAAAGAAACTGCTTCTTTAATTGTAATGTTAAATCTTGTCATTCTATTATCAGTGATAGTAAAATCTTTATTATTCTTCTCCTGATTCAAAAAAATTGGTATTACCGAACCTCGGCTGCCCATAACATTCCCATATCGAGCTACACTAAATTTTGATTTACTTTTTCCCTTAAATAAATTCGCAGAAATAAAAATCTTTTCAGCAGTTAATTTTGTTGAACCATAGAGATTTAATGGTGAGACAGCTTTATCAGTACTTATAAGAAGAACTTTATCAATATTTTTTTTTATAGATACTTCAATCAAGTTTTGTGAACCAATAATATTAGTTTTAACAGTCTCAAATGGATTATATTCTGTTACAGGAACTTGCTTCAATGCAGCCGTATGGATTACAACATCGACATCACCTTCTAATGCCCAATTTAATCTTGATTTATCTCGTATGTCACCAATAAAAAATCTAAAAATTGAAATATTTTTTTTTATAAATGGTAATTCTAATAATTTACTTTGTTTAAATTCATCTCTACTAAATAGAATAATCTTTTTTGCTAATTTTCTATCAACTAAATTTTCAATTATTTTTTTTGCTAAAGAACCAGTGCCACCAGTAATAAAGTACTTTTTTTTCATATAAATTTATCTAATTTTTTAAAATTTTTATCTTTTATTTCATATATCTCATTACAAAATTTAAATATACTATCTTCATGAGAAATGATTATTATCGTAGTATTTTTACTAATTTCTTTTACTAAATTCATTATATCTTTTTTGTTCTCTTTATCTATGTTGTTAAAGGATTCATCGAAAATAATAATTTCAGGAGATTTGTATAGAGCTCGTGCAATCGCTATTCGCTGAGCTTGACCGCCCGAAATACTTGATGAAAATTCCCCAATTTCACTAATTGATCCTGACATATATTTATCTTTTAAATCATCAAGATTTAATAAAGATAAAATTTCATGTATTTTGTTAATATCAATTTTTTTTATGTCTGTTTCTAAAGAAATATTAACTTCTATACTTTCATTAAAAGTGTAAACATTCTGCTGGATATAACTAAATTTTTCCCTCCAGAATTTTTTATCTAAATTAGTAATACTCCTATCATCAACTAAAATTTCACCTGATTTTGGACTTATTAAACCTACTAAAATGTCAATAAAAGTACTTTTGCCTATTCCACTTTTTCCCTTTATTCCAATGATTGAATTTTTTTTAATAATTAGATTCGCGTTATTAAAAATTCCATTATCTGATTCATGCCCAAAAGAAATATTTCTAAATGTTATATTTTTTTCAAAATTTACTGGATCTTGAATTTTTTGAAAATCATGTTTTTTTTGAGATTTATCATTATAAATTTCTATTAAATTAACTAGGGCCGCCTCTGAATAGTTGAGTTTTTGATAAGATCTAATTAGTAAATTAATTGTTGGAATAACACGAAGCATAGTTGCCATGTAAACCCCAATAATTGGAAGATAGAGGTTTACGCTCTCTACAGTTAACAAAGTAATTAAAAATGTAAAAACTAAAATTAATTCTAAAATTATTTTTGATAAATTTCCAAATATAGTTCTTGAAACTCCTATGTTAGCTATTCTATTAAATACTTTTTTCAAATTTTTAAGAAAAATGAATTCTTTATCATTGATTTTAAGTTCACGTATTCCTTCAAACATATGTTGAAGATTTTTTATTAATACAAATTGTTGATGTCGCCTTTGTTCCCCAAAAAAAATAAATTTTTTTCTTAAAAATAAAGAGAAAAATGAAACAAATAAAAGTAAAAATATCAATACAAATAATGTTGCTGAGGGGCTAATTTTAAAAGATAAAATGGTAAAACCAATTAAAGTTAAAATACATAAAAAAATTGTTAATATAGGCTGAATAAAATTTGCATTTAAGATCTGAATTTCAGATGTAAATTCTCTAATATATTCTGCAGAACTTTTTTTTCTGAAATTTGAATAATTTTGTATTAAAAAGTTTCTCAATATTATTTCTTGATGATAAATTGTGAGATAAGCTAAATAATTAGTTGAAATTTTCACGTAAAAAAAAGAAAAAATATTTTTTAAAAAAAATAGAAAAAATACTATTAAACATAATATATATAATAAATTTTCTGAATTAAATAATTTTAAAAACGCATCGTTATTAATATAATTTATTGTTGATCCATTGTTTATAATTTCTGAAAATAATGGGAGTAATATTCCAATAGACAAAACATCAAAAATAATTGAGACAATCATTAATAAAAAAACAAAAACTAATCTTTTATAATTTTTTTTTGTTAAAATAAAAAATGGTTCGATTAACTTTTTAAACATTTAATATTTTTAAAACTTCTATTAATTTTTTTCTGTTACTTACTACTATAATACAATTTTTGGATAATATTCTAATATATCTAATCAATGAAAAGTAATTTATATAAATTTTATCTTTTGTCATCAAATAATTGTAAATATGATAAAAATAATATATTAACCCTCAATAGCTTTAATTAAATTTTTTTTGAAGCCATTTAAAAAATTATGAACAATCTTTATTCCTTGTATCATTTAAACACTAACTTTTCCTCAATTAACCCATCTAAATTAAAAACTTTAATAAACAATTCATATTCAAAATTATTAGATATGATTGAAAACAATAATTTTAACATTGCAATAGAAGCAAGTGGAAAATCATTGATTGATATTTTTAAAATTAATGAAAAATTTATCAAAAGATTAAGGCATTTAATTGACACCAAAAAATGTTCTTTTGTAGGTAGCGGTTATATGCAAATTATTATGCCATTATCTCCTTATGAATTAAATGAAAAAAATTTATTTTATGGCAATGAAATATATAAAAAATTACTAGGTTTTAAGCCAGAAATACTTTACGTAAATGAGCAGTCATTTTCTAAATCATTAATACCTCTATTCAAAAAATACAAATACAAAAAAATTATTCTTGAATATAATAATACAAACTCATCAGTAAAAAAAAAATTTACAGATGCATATTCTATTGACTCTATTAAAGACGATTATAATAATAAAATTGATGTGATATGGAATGATCATATTTTATTTCAAAAATTTCAAAGGTATGTTTCAAATGAAATATCTGAAAATGAATATTTGTCTTTTTTAAAAAAAAAGCAATTTAGAAAAAATCAATATTTACCATTATATTGTAGCGACATTGAAGGATTTGGATTTTCACCAGGTAGATACAAAACAGAGACTAAAGATATAAATAATCATTGGAGAAAAATTGAGGATTTGTACAAAAAATTAATTTTAAAAGGGTTCAATCATAAAAATATTTATAAACTTAAAACTAAACTAAAACGCAAATCCTATGATGTAACTAGTATATGCAATCCAATAATTGTAAAAAAACAGTTAAAATATAATCTTACCAGGTGGTGTCTCACTGGAAGAAATGACTTAAAAATAAATACTTTTTGTTGGAGAATTTACTCAAAGTTAACTAAATCAAATAAATCTAATAAAAAAAGATGGCTTGAACTTTGTGAGCTTTGGTCAAGTGATTTTAGAACACATGTCACAGAAAGTAAGTGGAAAAAATTAATCAAAAAATTTAGGTATAAAAAATTGATTAAATTAGATGATACTGGTGAAATAATGTCAAAATCTTATAAATATAAAAAAAATGTAAAAAATCAAAATATTTTACTTAAAGATAAAAATTATTTGTTAAATCTAGATGGAAAAAAAGGATTTTCTATTAACGACTATAGAAACATAAAAATCTCAAATAAGAAAATTTTTGGTTGCCTAAGTCAAGGATTTTTTGAGTCTAATAAAGAAGATGTCGATTTTTTTTCTGGACATTCAATTCTAGAATTAGGAACAAAAAAGTTAACTGATATAAATGATAAATATGAAAATTATTATTTAAGTTTTTTAAAACCAAATTTCAAATTATCTGTATTAAATGGTATGGAAAATCACCTGACTAATAGGGAAATTTCAATTTCAAAACAAGGTGATTTAGTATTAATAAATAGATTTAAAAATATACCCAATTCATCTCTAAGAACTTTTTACTTAACTATAAATCCAAAATTTCTTAATAAAAGGCATTTATTTTTACAGACTCACAATGGAGGAAATAAAGCTGAAACTTTCAGATTTGAGACTGACGAGTTCAACTATGGAAAACGGGTTTCAAATATTGTATCAAGTACTACCTGCCTTGGCTCTACAAAAAATTCATTAATTATTGGTGATAATAATAAACAAATTAAAATAAAATTATTTAGAAATATCTCTGCAATAATGCCAATGCTAGAATATAGAATAATTAATAAATCATATTTGTTGAGAGTGTTTTTTTCTTGTTGTGAAACTGATGATACTTCAAAAGAAAAAAAAATAGATTTTGTCTCAAAAATACAAATAAGTTTAAAAGTAACATAATAGTTATTATTTATTTATAATAACCTTATAATTTATTCTATTTTAATTAATTATTGATATTTTAAAATTTCCTTCTCTTTTTCCGTATCAAAAATTGATAATCTTTTATGATTTGACTTTATAAATTTATCAAAACGACTATATATCTTATCTCTTAAATTTTTATTTACGTTTGTTTCCCAGTAATCATAAAATTTGCCAGTATGAATATTGTGATATCCTCCTATTTTTTTTAAAAATCCTTGATAGTCATCAAATAACCAATTTTCATCATAATAAAAATGCTTCATAAAATAACATTCATAGATTTCATTTTTTTTTATTTTTAATTTAATATTTTTTAGATTGTATAAAACTTTCTTATATTCACTGAGATTTTTTGGATTAATATTAAAGTTATAGTTTATATGAGGATTATTTTTACTTGCATTGATAACTGGAATACCAAGATAAGCATATTCAATAGCAACAGAACCATAAACAGTTAAAACAAAATCTATACCTTCAGAAATGATTTGATGATGTGATGTATCATTTGGAATTTTTTTAATCTTAGGGAATTTTTCAATTAATTGATTTACAATTTTGTCAGTATACTTTTGATATCTCTCATATTTATTTCCAAAATAAGGATGGTTTTTTATATAAAATTCATATTTATCATGTTTTTCGTTTGAAAGTTTGCCCAAATAACAAATCCATAAATAAAAATCTGAAAAAAAATTTTTTCCATTTACGTGAACTGAGTCCGTAAAATCATGAGTGCAAATTAAAATCTTAATTTTAGAATTATTGCTTAAAATAGATTTATTTCTTTTACCAACTTTTGAGAATGAACTTTTTGATCTATTAACTAATCCAACTTTAAAACCTGATTTTCCTTTAATAATTCTTGTATTTAAATTTTTTTTTGCAAGTTCTAATTTTTTTTTTTGAAATCTTGTGTTTATCTTAGAAAAATCTTTTTTAAAAAATTTAGACTCTCCATTCATTGTCTGTATCTTTTTGTCAATTTTTACAACTGCTCTTGTGTGAATTATATAACTTGGTATATCATTATTTATTGCAATTCTGATAGGTATTCCAAAAGAGTAACATGAATGAACGCCTATTATCTGAGAAACTTTATTTGATTTAAAAAATTCTTGCCAATAAAAAAAAAGTTCTAAGAATTCTTTAAAAAAATTTTTAAAATCTTTTGTGTTTGGATTGATAGTTGGTACTAATCTTGATTTTAAATAAGTATCGTAAATTAAATCTCCAATCCAAATTTTACCTACCTTAAAATTAATGATGTCCCTATTTTTTATCGAACTCTTAAAGAATTTATTACTAATTTTTTTAGCCCTAATAGTAATATTATTTGATATTTCTGGCCTTAAAAAAGACTCAACGCCAAATGATTTATATATCTTTTTAAATCCTAATAATAATGAAGTTGATAATTTCCACTTTAATTTTTGAAAAGAGTTGGTTTTTAAAGGGGATACGATTAAACTATAATTAAAATATGCAATAATTTTTGATGATTTTTTTTTTTTGAAAAAATTTGCTAAAAGAGCCTGGCACAAATGTGATCCATGAAAATTGTTATACTCGACTAATATAATTTTTTCATTTTTAGATTGATGATTGAATAATTCTTTATTTTTACGTATTAAATTTAAATTTTTAATCATCTAATTTTAAATTAATTTATTTTTTTCCTATAGCAAATAAACCTTT
>MDTG01255416.1_pt1 | contig 30127 bp, 22 predicted proteins | sample 811421 | NCBI WGS metagenome assembly MDTG01 (sample SAMN05326645, study PRJNA326480) | marine metagenome | isolation source: seawater | place: Pacific Ocean: South East | collected 2011 | reverse complement strand
GGGGGGGTGTGGGAGCCGTATTCCCGCGCGCCCAGCGGCTGGTGGTTGGGGAAGCCGACCCACACCGAGGTGACCAGTTCCGGGTTGTAGCCGTTGAACCAGGTGTCCGCCGCTTCGTTGGTCGTGCCGGTCTTGCCCGCCAGGTCGGAGCGCTCCAGGCGCCGGGCGCGGATGCCCGTGCCGCGCCGGATCACGTCCTGGAGCATGGAGTGCATGAGGTAGGCGATCCGCTCGTCGATCACCCGCTGTGCCGGTATGGGCGTGTCGAGGGCGGCGTCTGCCGTCTCGGCGGTTCCGCCGGCGGGCTCGCCCGGGAGGGGGGCGGTGCCGGATCCGGCGTTCGCCAGGACGGCTTCCAGGCTGGCCGGCTCTGCGCCGTCCGGCGCCGCGCCCGCCGCCGCCAGCGCGCCGGTGGCGGTGACCTCGGCGGCAGCGCCGCGCCGGCGGGGCAGGGTGGCCAGGTCGATGGGGGTGAGCCAGGTGTCGCAGGTGTCGCAGACCTGGGGATGGCGGCTGGCGAGTATCCGGCGCCCGTCGATGTCGTACACCGCGTCGACGATGTGGGGTTCGATGCGGTGGCCGCCGTTGGCGAAGGTGGCGTAGGCCACCGCCATCTGCATCGGCGTCACCGCCATGGTGCCGCCGCCGACCGCGAGCTGGGTGTTGCGCGGAAAGGTGGTGGTGTCGAAGCCGAATCGCCGGGAATAGTCGAGGATCTCCCCGGCGCCCACCTCGAGCAGCACCCGCATGGTCACCAGGTTGATGGAGCGGTACAGCGCTTCACGCAGCCGGGTGGGGCCGTTGTAGCGGTTGTTGTCGTTGTCCGGGCGGTATTCCGACTCCAGGTTCTGGTCGTCGAACACCAGCGGCGCGTCCATGAACATGCTGGCCGGCGTCACGCCGTTGGCCAGCGCCGCGGCGTAGACGAAGGGCTTGAATCCCGAGCCGGGCTGGCGCGCGGCCTGCAGGGCGTGGTTGTACTGGTTGATGGCGAAGTCGTAGCCGCCGACCATCGCCCGGACCGCGCCGTTGTCCGCGTCGAGGGAGACCAGCGCGCCCTGGATCTCCGGGATCTGCGTCAGCACCCAGCGGTAGCCCGTCTCGCCGTCGTCCGGGGCCGTCGCGGCGTCGTCGGCGTCTGCGGCGGTACCGTCGGGGTCGTCGCCGGCGTCGGTGGCCGCCACGGCCTCCTGGCGCACGCGGATCACGTCGCCCACCGACAGCACGTCCGCCGGCGTCCGCGGCGCGGCGCCCCGGGTGTCCACGGTCAGGTAGGGGCGGGCCCAGGACAGCCCGGCCATGCCGAGCCGGATCTCGTCACCGGACGGCAGCAGGGCCGTGGCGTGATCCTCCTGCAGGTCGACCACCACGGCCGGATCCAGGTCGAAATAGACCGGCACCTCGGACAGGGCGGCGAGGTAGCCGTCCGGGGTTTCCGCGTCGATCCGGCGTTCCGGACCGCGGTAGCCGTGGCGGCGGTCGTAGGCGCGCAGCCCGTCGCGGACGGCCTGGCGGGCCGCCCGCTGTGCCGCGGCGTCCAGGGTGGTGACCACTTCGTAGCCGCCGCTGTAGAGGTCCGGCAGCCGCTCGAGGAGCTGCTGACGCACCCACTCCGCCGGGTAGGGCGCCGCCACGTCGAGGTCGCGCTCGTAGAGGCGCGCGGTGATCGGCGCCGCGATGGCCTGCTCGTACTGCTCCCGGCTGATGGAGCCCTGCTCGCGCATGCGCGACAGCACCACGTTGCGGCGGTTGCGCGCCCGGCTGGGGTTGTTGATCGGATTGCCCGCCGTGGGCGCCTGGGGGATGCCCGCCAGCATGGCGAGCTGGGGCAGCTCCAGCTCCGCAAGGGACTTGCCATAATAGGTGTAGGCGGCCGCCTGGGCGCCGTAGGCCCGCTTCCCGAACGGCACCGCGTTGATGTAGAGCTCGAGGATCTCGTCCTTGCTCAGTTCCCGCTCGATCTTCAGCGCCAGCAGGATCTCCTTGAACTTGCGGATGAACACCTGATCCAGCGAGAAGGTGCCGAGGTTTCGCGGGAGCTGCATGGTGATGGTGGAACCGCCCCGGGTGATCTCACCGCGATTCATCACGAGCTCGATGGCGGCCGTCGTCAGCGTGATCAGATCGACCCCGCTATGCTCGTAGAACCGCTTGTCCTCGGTATCGAGGACGGCGCTTACGAAAAGGGGAGGAACTTGGTCTAGAGTGATAGGTATGAGACGCCGTTCCCCGAATTCGGCGATCAGGCTGCGGTCGGCGGTATAGACTCGAAGAGGTGTCTCGAGCCGGACCTGGCGATAGGTCTCAGCTTTGGGAATCTGCGGATCGAGGTAGAGGAAAGCGGCGGCCAGACTGAGGACTGCGGCACATACAGCCGCCAGGGCCAACCACATAATACGGCCCGCTGTCTGTTTGGATCTTGTTGTCATGGACATCGCGACAGCAACAGTCTGGGAACAGGGAAGCGATTGCGACGACCGCAATCCTGGTATTTAATGTTTGACCGCATAAAAAGGACGTAAGTGCCCGCGCCAATAAGGAAATTTCACCGTGCCCGGCCTATTTAAGAAGAAGTCCAACGCGCTGCTTGGGCTCGACATCAGCTCCACGTCGGTCAAGCTTCTCGAGCTGTCGAGGAACAACGGCCGGTATCGCGTGGAGGCTTACGCCGTGGAACCACTGCCGCCGAACGCCGTCGTGGAAAAGAATATTAGCGACGTGGAAGGCGTAGGTGAAGCGATCAAGCGGGTGATCAGCCGCTCCAAGGCCCAGGCCCGTCAGGCCGCCGTGGCCGTCGCCGGCTCCGCCGTCATCACCAAGACCATCGAGATGGACGGCGCGCTCAACGACGACGAGATGGAAAACCAGATCACCGTCGAAGCCGATCAGTACATCCCCTATCCCCTCGACGAGGTGGCCATCGACTTCGAGGTGCAGGGCATCTCGGAGCGCAATCCGGAGCAGGTGGAAGTGCTGCTGGCCGCCTGCCGCCGCGAGAACGTGGAGATGCGGGAAGCCGCGCTGCAGCTCGGCGGCGTCAAGCCGATGGTGGTGGACATCGAGGCCCACGCCATGAAGCGCGCCTTCGAGCTGATCAAGCCCCAGCTCGGCAGCAACCCCCAGGACCTGGTGGTCGCCATCATAGACATCGGCGCCACCATGACCACACTGTCCGTGCTCGCCGACGACCGCTCCATCTACACCCGGGAGCAGCTGTTCGGCGGCAAGCAGCTCACCGAAGAGATTCAGCGCCGGTACAGCCTCTCCTTCGAGGAGGCCGGGCTCGCCAAGAAACAGGGCGGCCTGCCGGACGATTATGAGGAGGAGGTTCTGCAGCCGTTCAAAGAGGCCGTGCTACAGCAGGTGACTCGATCGCTGCAGTTCTTCTTCTCATCCAGCCAGTACGACGACGTGGACTACATCGTGCTCGCCGGCGGCACCGCCTCCATCGACGGTCTCGCCGACATGATCGAGAACAAGCTCGGCACGCCCACGCTGATCGCGAATCCGTTCGTCGACATGGCGCTCGCCAACAAGGTGGACGCGGATGCGCTGGCGAATGACGCGCCGGCGATGATGATCGCCTGTGGTCTGGCCATGAGGAGCTTCGACTGATGGCACGCATCAACCTTCTGCCCTGGCGCGAGTGGGAACGCGAGCGCAAGCGCAAGGAATTTCTCGGCAACCTGGCCGGCGTGCTGGTCGCGGCGGTCGCGCTGGTGCTGCTGTTCGGCTGGTATCTGGACGGCCGCATCGAGAACCAGGAGGACCGCAACGCCTACCTGGAGCGGGAGATCGCCGTGCTCGACGAGAAGATCGCCGAGATCCAGGCCCTGCAGAAGAAGCGCGAAGAGCTGCTGGCGCGCATGCGCGTGATCCAGGAGCTGCAGGGCAACCGGCCGGTGATCGTGCGCGTGTTCGACGAGCTGGTGCGGACCCTGGCCAAGGGCGTGCACTTCCGCGAGCTGAAGATGCAGGGCACCACCCTGTCCGTCGCCGGCGTCGCGGAATCGAACAACCGCATCTCCTCGCTGATGCGCAATCTGGACAACTCGGACTGGTTCGCGAGCCCGAACCTCAAGACCATCAAGGAAGATCCGGAGAACTCGAACTATGGCTCCCAGGCGAGCACCTTCAATCTGACCTTCGTGCAGACCAACCCGAACCACACCGACGACGGTGACGGTCCGGCTGCCGGCGGTCCGGCCAATCAGGGAGGACGCTGACATGGCGATGAAGGACTCTCTGGAGCAGCTGCAGAATTTCGACCTCGCGGACCTCGATCTCAACAACATCGGGTCCTGGCCCGGCGCGGTCAAAGCCATCGTCATGGCGCTGGTATTCCTGCTGGTGCTCGGCGGCGGCTACTACGTCTACGTCACCGACAAGCAGACCACGCTGGAGCGGGCCGAGCGTCAGGAAGAAGAACTGCGCCGGGATTTCGAGGAGAAGAGCTTCAAGGCGGCCAATCTGGATGCCTACCGGGCGCAGATGACCGAGATGGAGACGACCTTCGAGTCGCTGCTGCGTCAGCTCCCCAGCGACACCGAGGTGCCGGGCCTGATCGAGGACATCACCCGGACCGCGCTGGACAACGAGCTCACCATCGAAAGCATCGACCTGAAGGACGAGGTGCGCACCGAGTTCTACGTGGAGCTGCCGATCGAGATCGTGGTCGAGGGCAATTATCACAAGATCGGCTCGTTCGTCAGCGGCGTGGCCAATCTGTCACGGATCGTGACGCTGCACGATTTCGAGATCGTGCCCCAGCAGTCGCCGCTTAACCTCAGGATGTCGATCCTGGCTAAGACTTACAGGTATCTGGAAGAGGGCGAGTGATGCAGATACTGAGTAAGCGCGCTTTGGCAACGGCAGCGCTCGCTGCCGCGCTGGCCGGTTGCGGCAGCAGTGGTGATCATCAGGATCTGCGCGCATTCATGGAAGAAGTGCAGGCCCGGCCGCCGGGCCGGATCGAACCCCTGCCGCCGTTCGAGCAGGTGCCGCCGTTCGCCTACCAGGCGAGCAACATGCGCAGTCCGTTCGAGCCGCCGGTGGAGATCCGGGCGCCGAACCGGCCGAGCGGGCCGCAGGTCAAGCCGGATCCGAACCGGCCGAAACAGTATCTGGAGCAGTATCCGGTCGCCAACCTGACCATGGTGGGCACGCTGTCCCAGAACGCCCGGACCTTCGCGCTGGTGCAGGATGCCGACGGCGGCGTGCATCGGGTCGAGCGGGGTGACTACATGGGTACGGATCACGGCAGGATCCTGGCCATAGAAGAATCTGCCATCGAGCTGATCGAGATTGTTCCGGACGGCACCGGAGGGTGGGTGGAGCGTTCCCGCACCGTGCCGCTGGGAGGTGGAGATAGAGGATGAACATCATGTGGAACAGCAACTCGCGCGGACGGCACCAGGGAGTGGTCAGCCGGTCGGCTCGCGGCACCGCGCGCAGGCCCGGCATCTGCCGCTGGCGCATTTTCGGCGCGCTGGCGGCTCTGCTCGCCCTGCCGGCCTTCGGCGCGACCATCCAGGACGTCGAGTTCTCCTCGCTCCCGGGCGACAAGACGGAGATCCGCATGACCTTCGACGGTACGCCGCCCCAGCCGGCCGGCTACACCATCGAGCGTCCGGCGCGGATCGTCCTCGACATGCCCGGCGTGGAAAGCGCGCTGGAGGAGAAGCACCACGATCTCGGCATCGGCAATGCGCGCCGGGTGTCCATCGTCTCCACCAAGGATCGCACCCGCGCCATCGTCAACCTGACCCGGCTGGTGAGCTACGAGACCAGCGTGGAAGGCAATACGCTGTACGTGCTGGTCGGCGCGGACGGCCGTGAGCGGGCTGCTGCTGCCGACGACGACCGCAGCTTCGTGCCGGAGACGGCGCAGCGCAGCTCGGCCCCGGTGGGCAGCTCCGCCATCCGCGACGTCGACTTCCGCCGCGGCAAGGAAGGCGAAGGCCGCGTGATCGTCAAGCTGTCCAACCCCAAGGCGCCGGTCAACGTCACCACCGAGGCGGGCAAGATCGTCGTCGAGGTGCGCAACACCGATCTGCCGCGGGAGCTGCAGCGGCGTCTGGACGTCACCGATTTCGCCACCCCGGTGCAGATCGTCGACGCGGTCCAGCAGGGTCCGCACGTGGTCTTCACCGTGGATGCCACCGGCAACTACGACTACCTGTCCTATCAGGCGGACGACACTCTTTCCATCGACGTCACCCCGGTGACGGAGGAGGAGCTCGAGCGCCGCGAGGATCAGTTCAAGTACACGGGTGAGAAGCTGTCGCTGAACTTCCAGGACATCGAGGTCCGTTCGGTGCTGCAGCTCATCGCCGACTTCACCGACCTGAACCTGGTCGCCGCGGACACCGTGACCGGCCGCATCACCCTGCGGCTGAAGAACGTGCCCTGGGACCAGGCGCTGGAGCTCATTCTCAAGACCAAGGGACTCGACAAGCGCCAGGTCGGCAACGTGCTGCTGGTGGCTCCGGCGGCTGAGATCGCCGCCCGGGAGAAGCTCGAGCTCGAGAATCAGAAGCAGATCTCCGAGCTCGCGCCGCTGCGCACCGATTTCATTCAGATCCGCTACGCCAGCGCCAGCGAGCTGTTCGAGCTGTTCAACACGGCCGGCGGCGAGGGGCAGCGTTCCATGCTCTCCGAGCGGGGCAGCGTGATCGTCGACGAGCGCACCAACTCGATCATCCTCACCGACACGGCGGAGAAGATCGAAGAGTTCCGCCGCGTCATCCAGCAGCTCGACATTCCGGTGCGCCAGGTGCTCATCGAAGCGCGCATCGTCACCGCCAACGCGAACTACTCGAAGGAGATCGGCATCCGCTGGGGCGGCGGCCACATCGAGGATGGCGTTGGCGGGGGACAGCTTCGGGCCGGCGGCTCCCTGGAGACGCTGACTGAGCTGCAGAACATCATCGTCGAGGGCGATGGCGAGATCACCTCTCCCGGAGATCTGCTCGTCGACCTCGGCGTCAGCGGCGCCGGCGCGTCCAGCTTCGGCATCGGCTTCACCAACGAAGGCACGCTGCTGGACCTGGAGCTGTCGGCTCTGGCGTCCGACGGTCACGCCGAAGTGGTGGCCCGGCCGAAGGTGATCACGGCAGACAAGTCGTCCGCACTGATCGAGTCCGGCGTGGAGATTCCCTATCAGGAAGCGTCTTCCAGCGGCGCGACCTCCACGTCGTTCAAGGACGCGGTGCTGTCGCTGGAAGTGACGCCGCAGATCACGCCGGACGACCGGATCATCATGCAGCTCACGGTCAAGCAGGACACGGTGGGTCAGGTGTTCGAGGGCGTGCCGTCGATCAACACCAACGAGATCCAGACCGAGGTGCTGGTGGACAACTCGCAGACCATCGTGCTGGGCGGGATCTTCACCACCGACCGCAACATGTCGACCACCAAGACGCCGTTCCTGGGAGACCTGCCCTACGTCGGCCGGCTGTTCAAGCGGACCACCGAGCGTGACGACAAGCAGGAGCTGCTGATCTTCATCACGCCGCGGATCATCCAGGACACGCTGACGCGATAGCGCCGGTCCTCCCACGCGGGCCAATGGCCTGTACACTAGACGGCGCCACAACGGCGCCGTCTTTGTATGTGCCTATGAGCAAGCCGAACATCATCCTCGTCGGTCTGATGGCCGTGGGGAAAAGCACCGTCGGGCGCATGCTCGCCCAGGCGCTCGGCATGGAGTTCGTCGACTCCGACCACGAGATCGAGGCCCGGGCCGGCGCGCCGGTGTCATGGATCTTCGACGTCGAGGGGGAAGCGGGCTTCCGCGAGCGCGAGCACCACATACTGGACGAACTCACCCGCCGGGACGGCATCGTGCTGGCGACCGGCGGCGGTGCGGTGCTGTCGCCCTGCAACCGCACCATGCTCGCCGCCCGCGGTGTCGTCATTCACCTGGACAGCCCGCTGGAACGGCTGGTGGAACGCACCCGTCGGGACCGCAAGCGGCCGCTGCTGCAGCAGGGCGATCCGGAGGCGACGCTGGCCCGGCTGCAGCGGGAACGGGAGCCGCTGTACCGGGAGATCGCCGACTACCGGTTCGTCACCGACCGCCAGGGCCCGAAGGTGCTGGCGCGGGAGATCGAAGATCGGTTGCGTAAGGACAACGTCATATGAGTCGGACGCGGGACGGCGTCGAGACGGTCCGGGTCGAACTCGGCGAGCGCGGTTATCCCATCCACATCGGCGCCGGCGTGCTCGGGCGCGGCGATCTGCTGCGCCCGCATCTGCGGGGCCGGCAGGTGGCCATTGTCAGCAACGAGGTGGTGGCGCCCCTGTACCTCGAAACGCTGCGGCAGGCGATCGGCGAGGGCCGCCAGGTCGACGTGTTCCTGATGGCCGACGGCGAGCGCCACAAGAATCTGGAGACCTACGGCGCGCTGATGGATTTCCTGCTGGAGCACCGCCACAACCGCACCACCACGCTGGTCGCGCTGGGCGGCGGCGTGGTCGGCGACCTCACCGGGTTCGCCGCCGCCACGTTCCAGCGCGGCGTCGACTTCGTTCAGGTGCCCACGACGCTGCTGGCCCAGGTCGACTCCTCGGTGGGCGGCAAGACCGCCGTGAACCACCCCCGCGGCAAGAACATGATCGGCGCGTTCTATCAGCCCCGCTGCGTGCTGGCCGACACCACGGTGTTCGACACCCTGCCGGACCGCGAGTACCGGGCGGGGCTCGCCGAGGTGGTGAAGTACGGCGTCATCCGGGACGCGGCGTTCTTCGACTGGCTGGAGACCAGGGCCGGAGCCCTCGGCGCCCGCGATGCCGGCGCGCTGGCCCGGGCCGTGCGGCGGTCCTGCGAGATCAAGGCCGAGGTGGTCGCCGCCGACGAGCGGGAAGGCGGCCTGCGGGCGATCCTCAACTACGGCCATACCTTCGGCCACGCCATCGAGACCCTCACCGGCTACGAGCGCTACCTCCACGGTGAAGCCGTGGCCATCGGCATGGTCATGGCGGCGGACCTGTCGGTGCGCCAGGGCTGGCTGCCGGCGGGCGAGGCTGGCCGCATCCGCGCGCTGCTCGAGACGCTCGGGCTTCCGGTCACGCCGCCCGCGCTGGCGGGCGACGCCATGGTGGCCGCCATGGGTCTGGACAAGAAGGTGCTGGACGGCCGGCTGCGGCTGGTGCTGGCCGAGGCGCTCGGCCGCGTGATCGTCACCGAGGACGTCGACGCGCAGGCCCTCGGCCGCACGCTCGCCGCCGGCGAGGCGCTCTGCCGTGGCTGAGCAGGACACCGGGCGCGGCGCCGAGCGCACCGCCGAGCGCGGCAGCGAGCCGGCGTTCTTCGACCGGGGGGACCGCCGTACCCACCTCGAGCAGCTTCGCCACCTCTCCCAGTGGTCGCGCCGGGTGCTGCTCGTGACCGGCCCGCGGGGCGTCGGCAAGAGCACCCTGTACCGGCAGCTCTCCGCCACCCTCGAGCCGCGGGCCAAGGCGGCCCGGATCAACGGCTCCCTGGTCCAGGGCAATCTCGACGTGCTCACCGCCATGGTTCAGGGCTTCGGCCTGGCGGCGCCGGCGGACGCCGGCGGGCGGGTTCTGCAGGAACTGGTCGGCGACCACGCCCGCGACCAGGAGCGCGCCGACCGCTTCTGCGTGTCGCTCATCGACGATGCGGAGATGCTCGAGCCGAAGGCGCTGGAGGGGTTGATGGAGCTGGTCGCGGCGTCGCCCCTGCGGCTGGTGCTGTTCGGCGAGGTGCGGCTGGTGCCGGCGATCGAGCGCCTGGCGGAAGGCCGCGGCGTGGGCTGGCACGAGATCCGTCTGACCGGCTTCAGCGGCGACGACGTGCGCGCCTACCTGGAGTGGCGCCTGCGGCAGCAGGGGTATGAAGAGCCGATGCCGTTCACCGAGGCCCAGGTGCGGGAGATCGGACGTCTGTCCGAAGGCCTGCCCGGGCGCATCGACCAGATGAGCAACGTGCTGCTGGCGCGGATTCAGAGTGCCGGACACGGTCCGGACGGGAGACGGTTCCCCGCGCTGCCCCAGGGCCACCGCGGCCTGCTGGCGCTGCTGGTCGCGGTGCTGGGGCTCGCCTATCTGCTGTGGCCGTCGCCGGATGGGCCGGAGGTGGCCGAGGGCCCGGAGATGGTGGTGGAGCCGGTGGCGCAGCCGCCGCGCAGCGAGGAGCCGTTGCCCCGGGAACCGGCGGCCGAGACCGCCGGCCGATCGGCTGTCGATTCCGCCGCCGATGCCGCGGGCGGGGCCGCCAGCGGGGCCGCCGGGTCGGCAACGGACGTCACCGCGGCGCCAGCCGGGTCATCGGACCCGGAGACCGGGGATTCCGCCACGACGGGTGCCGGGGCGACGACGGCAACGGATGGCGCGCAGCGCGCCGAACCGACCGCAACGACGGGTAGGCCGGCAGCGGAGTCGCCTGCCATCGCGCAGCCCCGGCCGGAAGGTGCCGCGCCCCCGGCAGGCGGGACTGCAACGCGGCCGCCTGGGGCAGCCGGGTCGTCCGACGCCGCCCCGTCGACGGCAGCGTCGGAAGACGGGCGCGCCACGGAACCGTCCGCTGGGGCAGCGACGGCCGAGGCGGCGCCGGCCGGGCAGGGGCCGGCAGCCGAAGCGGCGGACGCCGTGGCCGCGACGCCGACGGGCGCCCGGGACGCCGCCTGGATTCTCCAGCAGCCGGCAGACGCCTTTACCCTGCAGCTCGTGTCCTTCTCGACCGCCGACCGGGCGGACGAGTATCTGCGGGCGCAGCCGGAACCGGCGGATTTCGCCCGGTTCCGCCTGCAGCGGGACGGGCGGATACTGCACGTGGTGGTTTACGGCCGGTTCGACTCCCGGGCCGCCGCGGCCGAGGCCTCCCGGTCGCTGCCGGAGTCCGTCGGCCGGGTGGAGCCCTGGATCCGCACGTTCGGCCAGATTCAGGAGGGGGTCCGCACCGCGCTGCAGCCCTGAACGGCCGCGGCCGGGGCACGACCCGGCCCGGCACAGCAGTGGCTCCCTCGGCCACTCGTCCCCGGCGCGTCAGGGCAGGCGGGTGGATCCCATCAGGAACCGGTCGATCTCCCGGGCGGCCTCGCGGCCCTCGTTGATGGCGCGCACCACCAGGCTCTGCCCTCGGCGGCAGTCGCCGGCGGAGAACACTTTCTCGACGTTGGTGAGGTACTTGCCGTACTCGGCCCGGAAGTTGGAGCGCTCGTCCAGGTCGACGCCGAGCCGCTCGGCGATGGGCGCCTCCGGTCCGAGGAATCCCATGGCGAGGAACACCAGGTCCGCCGGCCACTCGCGCTCGCTGCCGGGCACGTTCTCGAACTTGCCGTCCTTGAACTCGACGTCCACGGTGCGGACCGCGCGCACGCGGCCGTTGCCGTCGTCGACGAACTCGGTGGAGGAGATGCTGTACTGGCGCGGGTCGCTGCCGAACTTCGCCGTCGACTCCTCGTGGCCGTAGTCCGTGCGGTAGATGCGCGGCCAGGTGGGCCAGGGATTGTTCGGGGCGCGGTCCTGGGGCGGCTGGGGGAACAGCTCGAAGTTCACCAGGCTGCGGCAGCCGTGCCGGAGGCTGGTGCCGATGCAGTCGGTGCCCGTGTCGCCGCCGCCGATCACCACCACGTGCTTGTCCTTGGCGGAGATGTAGCGGCCGTCGGCCAGCGCGGAATCGAGCAGGCTTTTGGTGTTGGCGGTGAGAAACTCCATGGCGAAGTGGACGCCCTCGAGCTCCCGCCCCGGAATCGGCAGGTCCCGGGGCACGGTGGCACCCACCGCCAGCAGCACGGCGTCGTACTCGTCGTGCAGGGCGCGGGCGTCGATCGTGCCGTCGCTGCCGTCGGCCACGGCCGAGCCGGGCTTGAAGATCACCCCTTCCTCGCGCAGCAGATTCAGGCGCCGCTCCACCACCTCGTTCTTGTCGAGCTTCATGTTCGGGATGCCGTACATGAGCAGCCCGCCGATGCGGTCAGCGCGCTCGAACACGGTGACTTCGTGTCCGGCCTGGTTGAGCTGGTCCGCGGCCGACAGGCCCGTCGGTCCAGAGCCGATGACGGCGACGCGCTTGCCGGTCCGCGCCTTCGGCGGACGGGGCTGCACCCAGCCCTCGGCGAAACCGCGATCGATGATCGCCATCTCGATGTTCTTGATGGTCACCGGCGGATCGGTGATGCCGAGTACGCAGGCGCCCTCGCAGGGCGCCGGGCAGACACGGCCGGTGAACTCCGGGAAGTTGTTGGTCTTGTGCAGCCGGTCCAGGGCTTCACGCCACTGGTCGCGGTACACCAGATCGTTCCACTCCGGGATCAGGTTGTAGATCGGACAGCCTTCCTCGGACTGGCAGAACGGTACGCCGCAGTCCATGCAGCGGGCGCCCTGATTCTGCAGCCGGTCCACGTCGTGCTCGGTGTAGATCTCCTTGAAGTCGAGCAGACGCTGGGTGGCGTCGCGATACGGCGCGGCATTGCGCGCGATTTCCATGAAACCTGTCGGTTTGCCCATGTTCTCTATCCGTAATTCCGATTCGTGGTGAGACGGCGGCGCGAACCCACCGTAGGAGCGGCAGGCTCAGCCCGCGCTCACCGCCGCCTTCTGCGCCTCGAGCACGCGTTTGTAGTCCGTCGGCATCACTTTGACGAACTCCTTCACGGCCCGCTCCCAGTTGGACAGCACGTGCTGCGCCACGGTGGAGCCGGTGTAGTCGGCGTGACGCCGCACCAGGCTGCGCACCTCCTCGATCTCTTCGGCGGTGTCCAGCTCCTCGAGCTCGACCATCTCCATGTTGCAGTTGGGCGCGAACAGGGCGTGGGGGTCCCAGATGTAGGCGATCCCGCCGCTCATGCCGGCGCCGAAGTTGCGGCCGGTGGGTCCGAGAATCACCACCCGGCCGCCGGTCATGTACTCGCAGCCGTGGTCGCCGACACCTTCGACCACCGCGTGGGCGCCGCTGTTGCGCACGCAGAAGCGCTCGGCGGCCTGACCGCGGAAGAAGCACTCGCCGGCGGTGGCGCCGTACAGCACCACGTTGCCGACGATGATGTTGTCCTCGGCCCGGAACACGCTCTCCTTCGGCGGGTAGATCACCACCCGGCCGCCGGACAGGCCCTTGCCCACGTAGTCGTTGGCGTCGCCTTCCACCTCCAGGGTCACGCCCCTGGCCAGCCAGGCGCCAAAGCTCTGCCCGGCGCTGCCGTGGAACTTGAAGTGGATGGACTCCGGCGGAAGCATCTCGGCTCCCACCTCGCGGATGATGCGGTTCGACAGCATGCCGCCCACCACCCGGTTGGTGTTGACGATGGTCAGCTCGTCGTAGACCTTCTCGCCGCGCTTGAGGGCCGGCTCGGCCAGCTCGATCAGCTCGTTGTCGAGCGCCCGGTCGAGCTCGTGATCCTGCTTGTGGATCGCGTGGCTGCCGAGGAACTCCGGCGGCTCTTCCGCCTTGCGCAGGATGGCCGACAGGTCGATGCCCCTGGCCTTCCAGTGGTCCGTGGCGGGCTTCATGTCCAGGGCGTCGACCCGGCCCACCATCTCGTCGATGGTGCGGAAGCCGAGCTCGGCCATGATCATCCGCAGCTCCTTGGCGACCATGAAGAAGTAGTTCACCACGTGCTCGGGCTGGCCGCGGAATTTCTTGCGCAGGGTCGGGTCCTGGGTGGCGATGCCCACCGGGCAGGTGTTGAGATGACACTTGCGCATCATGATGCAGCCCAGCGCGATCAGCGGCGCGGTGGCGAAGCCGAACTCCTCGGCGCCCAGCAGAGCGGCAATGGCCACGTCCCGGCCGGTCTTGATCTGGCCGTCGGTCTGCAGCACCACCCGGGAGCGCAGGTTGTTCATCACCAGCGTCTGGTGGGTCTCGGCGATGCCGAGCTCCCAGGGCACGCCGGCGTGCTTGATGGAGGTCAGCGGCGAGGCGCCGGTGCCGCCCGTGTCGCCGGCGATGACGATGTGGTCCGCGCGGGCCTTGGTGACGCCGGCCGCGACGGTGCCCACGCCGATCTCCGCGCCCAGCTTCACGCTGATGCGCGCCTCCGGGTTGGCGTTCTTCAGATCGTGGATGAGCTGGGCCATGTCCTCGATCGAGTAGATGTCGTGATGGGGCGGCGGGCTGATCAGGCCCACGCCCGGCGTCGAGTGCCGGATGCTGGCGATCACGTCGTCGACCTTGTGGCCGGGCAGCTCGCCGCCTTCGCCGGGCTTGGCGCCCTGGATGATCTTGATCTGCAGCTCGTCGGCGTTGGTCAGGTAGTCGATGGTCACGCCGAACCGGCCGCTGGCGACCTGCTTGATGGCGCTGCGCTTGGAGTCGCCGTTCGGCAGGGGCTGGAAGCGGGCCGGGTCCTCGCCGCCTTCGCCGGTGTTCGACTTGCCGCCGATCCGGTTCATGGCGATGGCCAGGGTCTCGTGGGCCTCCGCGCTGATGGAGCCGAAGCTCATGGCACCGGTGGCGAAGCGCTTGACGATCTCGCTCTCGGGCTCGACCTCGTCGATCGGGATGCTGCCGCCGTTCGCGCCGGGACGGAATTCCAGCAGGCCCCGGAGCTGGGCGCTGCGGGTGGTCTCCCGGTTCACGTGGTTGGCGAACTTCCAGTAGGCGTCCTCGCTGTTGGTGCGGCTGGCCACCTGCACGTCGGCGATGGCCTGGGGATCCCACATGTGGGTGTCGCCGGTGCGGCGCCAGTGGAAGTCGCCGGGGTTGGGCAGCACCTTCACGGTCTGGGCCCGGGTCGGGTAGCCGACCTCGTGGCGGCGCTGCATCTCCTCGGCCAGCACCTCGAGGCTGACGCCCTGGACACGGCTGGCGGTGCCGACGAAGGCCCGTTCCACCACGTCGTCGGCGAGGCCGACGGCTTCGAAGATCTGCGCGCCCTTGTAGGACTGCAGGGTGGAGATGCCCATCTTGGCCATCACCTTGAAGATGCCCTTGGCCGTGCCCTTGCGGTAGGCGTAGACCACGTCGTCGTCGCTGGTGATGTGCTCCGCGTCGTCCAGATAGCCGTGCTGGCGGGCGTCCCACAGGGCCTCGAAGGCCAGATACGGGTTGATCGCGTCGGCGCCGTAGCCGATCAGCAGGCAGTGGTGGTGCACCTCACGGGCTTCGCCGCTCTCCAGCACCAGGCCGATCCGGGTGCGGGCGTGGGTGCGCACCAGGTGGTGGTGCACCGTGCCCACGGCCAGCAGGGATGAGATCGGCACCCGGTCCGGACCCACGGCCCGGTCGGACAGCACGATCATGCTGTAGCCGTCCTCGATGGCCCGGGTCGCCTCGTCGCAGATCCGGTCCAGCGCCTCGACCAGGCCGTCGCGGCCGGAGCGGGGCGGGAAGGTGATGTCGATGGTCCTGGTGCGCCAGCCCTTGTAGTCCATGTGCCGGAGGGCAGCCAGCTCCTCGTTGGACAGGATCGGATGGGGCACCCGCAGCCGGTGGGCATGCTCGGCGGACACGTCCAGCAGGTTCTTCTCCGGGCCGATGTAGCACTCGAGCGCCATGATGACTTCTTCCCGGATCGAGTCGATGGCCGGGTTGGTCACCTGGGCGAAGCGCTGCTTGAAGTAGTCGTAGAGCATCCGCGGCTTGTCGGACATCACCGCCAGGGCCGCGTCGTTGCCCATGGACCCCAGCGGATCCCGCAGCTCACGCACCAGCGGCTGGAGCATGATCTGCATGGTCTCGACGGTGTAGCCGAAGGCCTGCATCCGGGCCGTCAGGGTCTCCGGGTCGAAGCCGTGGGGCTCCTTGTTCGGGGACAGGGCCTCGAGCTCGATGCGCTGCTCGTCCAGCCACTGCTTGTAGGGCCGGGCGCCGGCCCACTCCGCCTTGATCTCCGCGTCGGGAATCATGCGGCCCTGCTCGAAGTCGATCAGGAACATGCGGCCGGGCTGCAGGCGGCCCTTTTCGACCACGGTCTCCGGGTCGACCTGCACCACGCCGACCTCCGAGGCCATGATGCACTTGTCGTCGTTGGTGATGTAGTAGCGGCTCGGCCGCAGGCCGTTGCGGTCCAGCACGGCGCCGATGTAGGTGCCGTCGGTGAAGGCGATGGAGGCGGGGCCGTCCCAGGGCTCCATCAGACACGAGTTGAACTCGTAGAAGGCGCGCTTGGCTTCGTCCATGGACTGGTCGTGCTGCCAGGCCTCCGGAATCATCATCAGCACGGCTTCCTGGAGCTTGCGCCCGCTCATCAGCAGGAACTCCAGCACGTTGTCGAAGGTGCCCGAGTCGGAGCAGTCCTTCTCGACGATGGGGAACAGTTTCTCCAGGTCGCCGTTGAACACGTCGGTCTGGACCACGCCCTGGCGGGCGTTCATCCAGTTGCGGTTGCCGAGCACGGTGTTGATCTCACCGTTGTGGCTCATGAAGCGGTTCGGCTGGGCCCGGTCCCAGGACGGGAACGTGTTGGTCGAGAACCGCGAGTGCACCATCGCCAGGTGGGACTCGAAGTCCTCGTCCTCCAGGTCCGGATAGAAGGGAAACACCTGATCCGGCGTCAGCATGCCCTTGTAGACGATGACCTTGGTGGACAGCGAGCAGATGTAGAAGTGCTTGCGCTGCGCCAGCGACTCGTCGCCGCGCAGGCGATGGGTGCCGTGCTTGCGGATGACGTAGAGCTTGCGCTCGAACTCGTCGCCCTCGACGCCCTCGGCGCCGATGAAGAGCTGGGCGAAGTAGGGCATGGCGGCCCGGGCGGCCTTGCCGATGCCGGCGCCGTCGGGGTGGACGGGCAGGCTGCGCCAGCCGAGCAGCCGCTGGCCGGCGGCGGCGATCTCCTCCTCGAGGACCTTCATGCAGTGGGCGCGCTCGGCCTCGTCGGTGGGCAGGAACACGTTGCCGACGCCGTAGCGGCCCTGGGCGGGCAGCTCGACCCCGAGGTCGGCCTGGGCGACCTTGCGCAGGAACCGGTCGGGCACGCCGAGCAGCATGCCGGCGCCGTCGCCGGTGTTCTTCTCGTAGCCGACGCCGCCGCGGTGCTCCATGCAGCAGTTCATGTCGCGGGCGTCTTCGATGATCCTGCGGCTGGGGCGGCCCTTGATGTCGCAGATGAATCCGACGCCGCAGCTGTCTTTCTCTGTCTCCGGGTCGTAGAGCCCCGCTTTCGGGGGCAGCCCGATGTTGGCAATCTGGTTCATGGTACTGCTCTCTGGTCGGTTGTACCTGCGAGTGTCTGTCGCGGCGGCGGTCGTGCCGTTCGCTGCCTTGCGCGCCGTCCGCTGCGGATGCGGCGCCGCCGGCGGCGCGTACGCCGGCCGGGATCCGCACGGGCACATGATCCCTTCCCGCCGGCAGGGCCGGCAGGTGGCATACCGGAAGTCGGCTCCGGTGGTCTAGAGTGAGTCGAATCCCCCCGGAGCCTGTCGGCTCAATGCCTGCCGCATACGTAACTGCTTGATATTAATAATTTTTAGACGCAGGCAGATGGCGCACATCGCGCGCGAGGGACGAAACATCTCAGAAATGGGGTGGCGAATCAAGGGTTGACGCAGGCCGGCTTTTATAACCCTGGCCCATCAAAAACGTAACCTATATAACCGTGCGCGGTAGTCGGCCGGCGCGGCCCGGCGTCAGCTCGAGATCCGGTACCAGTACTGATACAGGGTCTCGAAGCCGAGCTGATGGTACAGCCCCCGTGCCGGCTGGTTGTCCGCCACCATCTGCAGATAGGCGCGCCCGGCGCCCTGTCCGGCGGCCCAGCCCAGCAGGCTGCGCACCAGGGCGTTGCCGTGCCCGGCGCGGCGCGCGTCCGGCCGGGTCACCACGTCGAACAGCCCCACCATGTCCTGCTGCAGGACCGCCAGGCCGCAGGCCATGGGCCGGTCCGGCGGGCCGACCACGCCGTAGGCGCAGGGCAGCGGGATGCCGCGCAGGATCGCCCCGTGCAGCGCCCGGGCCGTGTCCGGCATGCCCGACAGCTCGCTGTAGACCGTGAGCCAGCGCTCGATGGGCAGCAGACACAGGCCGTCGTCGGCAGGTGGCAGGTCGTCCAGCGGCCGGGTCAGCACCTCGGTCTCGTCCCGCCGGCGGTAGCCCCGCCCGGCGAGGAACCCGTCGAGCCCGACGTGGGCTTCGTCGATCGAGGTGAGGCGGAAGATGGTCTTGAGCCGCTCCCGGGCGTACAGGTTCTCGCAGAACCGGACCTTGTCCGGCATGGGCTGCTCGCCGGGGTAGAGGGGCACCACCGAGTTGGCCCGCTTGGTGAATCCCTGGGCGAAGCGCAGCAGCCAGCCGTCCAGCAGGAGCTGCTGCATGGCCGGCCAGGCGTTCAGCGAGGCCTCCTCGACGCGCCGGCTCAGGTGCTCGGGACGGCTCGGCGCCGGGATTTGCTCTGCCGGGTTCACGCCAGCACGATAGCAGGAAAGGCCGGGAGGATGGAGCGGTGGCGACGGCGGCGGAGCGGAGTGTCCGGGACCGGTTCCCGGTGGTGGTGCACGTGCTGCTGCGGCGCGTCGCGGCGGGCGGCGGGCAGGAGATCTTCCTGCTGCGCCGCGCCGGTACCGGCTTCATGGACGGCTTCCACGTGCCGCCCGGCGGCCATCTGCACGCCGGTGAGGCGGTGCTGGAGGCGGCTGCCCGGGAGTGCCGGGAGGAGACGGGGGTGGCGCCGCGGCGGCTGACGCCCCTGTGCGTGCTGCCTTACCGCTCCGGCAGGCATCAGGGGTTCAACTTCGTGTTCGCCGGCGACGACCTGCCGGGTGAACCGTTTCTCGCCGAGCCCGGGGCCAGCGATGCGGCGGGCTGGCACCCCGTGGCGGCCCTGCCGGAGCCGCTCGCGCCCTGGCTGCGCGACGCCCTGAGCCTCGTCGCCGGCGGCGGCTGGTACCGGGAGCTCCACTGGCCCTGAGCCGCCGTCGCGCACAGGGGCGCGCGGCGGTTACAATCCGCGGCTTTCCCCCGACCCAGGAGACGACCGTCATGAAAGATCCCGTCCGCGTCACGGTAACCGGCGCCGCCGGACAGATCGGCTACGCACTGCTGTTCCGTATCGCCGCCGGCGAGATGCTCGGCAAGGACCAGCCCGTGATCCTCCAGCTGCTGGAGATTCCGCCGGCGATGGACGCCGTCCGCGGGGTGATGATGGAGATCGAGGACTGCGCGTTCCCGCTGGTGGCGGGCATGTCCGCCTCCGACGATGCCGAGGTGGCCTTCAAGGACGCGGACTACGCGCTGCTGGTGGGCAGCCGGCCGCGCAGCAAGGGCATGGAGCGCAAGGACCTGATCGAGGCCAACGCGGCCATCTTCTCGGTCCAGGGCAAGGCGCTCAACGACCACGCCAGCCGCGGCGTGAAGGTGCTGGTGGTCGGCAACCCGGCGAACACCAACTCGCTGATCGCCCAGCGCAACGCGCCGGATCTCGATCCCCGCCAGTTCACCGCCATGACCCGCCTCGACCACAACCGGGCGATGGCCCAGCTCGCCCAGAAGACCGGCAAGCACGTCACCGACATCGCCGGCCTGTGCATCTGGGGCAACCACTCGGCCACCCAGTACCCGGACCTGCACGACGCCAAGGTCGCCGGCAAGGCCGCCATGGACCTGGTGGACATGGACTGGTACACGGGTGACTTCATCCCCACGGTGCAGCAACGCGGCGCCGCGATCATCGAGGCCCGGGGGGCGTCCAGCGCGGCCTCCGCCGCCAACGCCGCGATCGACCACATGCGCGACTGGGCGCTGGGCAGCGACGGCATCGTCAGCATGGGGGTCTACTCCGACGGCAGCTACGGCATCGAGAAGGGCCTGATCTACTCCTTCCCCGTGGTCTGCAAGGGCGGCGACTGGCAGATCGTCCAGGGCATCGACGTCAACGACTTCAGCCGCGAGAAGATGACGGCCACGGAGCAGGAGCTCATCGAGGAGCGCGACGCGGTGGCTCACCTGCTGCCGAGCTGATCGACGCGCCTCGCGGGCCGGCGCCGGGGGCGCCGGCCCGCGACCGACGCCCACGCGCCGTGGCGGATCTCGCCAGGGCGTGGCGAATCTCCCCGGTCCGGGGCGCCATCCCGCGCCGCAGCCGCGAAATACTCCAACGGATTCATAGGGTTGCGTTATGGCCCGAGGATTGCTTGGCAGCCGGGTGCCCACCTGGGCCCCCGTCAATCGATCTGGAGACCGTTTCGTGATCCGACCATCCCTGGCCATCGCCCTGATTCTCGCCGCGAGTCTGTCCCTCGGCGGCTGCGTCATCTCCGTCCGCGACGACGGACCCCACGACGGCTGGTCCGACGAGGACGACTGGCAGGCCCGCCAGGCCCGCAACCGGGCGCTGATCAGCGAGCTCCAGCTCGGCTGGAGCCTGCAGGCGGTGACCGCCGAGCTCGGCACCCCGGACCGCAGCGAGTCGTTTCTGCGCGAGGGCCGGGAATATCGGGTGCTGCTGTATCGCACCCACCGCACGCGCGGCGACGGCCGCACCACCCGTGACGAGATGACGCCGCTGGTGTTCGTCGACGGCGAGCTGGTGGGCTGGGGCGAGTCGGCGGTGGAGCACGCCATGCGGTGACGGCGCCGCCGCGTCGTGCCGGCCGGAGGCTGCTGCCGGCGGCTACTCCAGCCAGGCGTTGAACTTCGGCGTGCGCTTGTCGCGGAACGCGGCCACCCCTTCCCGGGCGTCCGGGTGGTGGTCGCTGACCGCGGTCTTGGCGGCGATCTCGTCCAGCGCCTGGTCCCAGGTGAGCTCGGCGGCGTTGTACAGTGAGCGCTTGAGCAGCCGCATGGAGACCTGGGGGCCTTCCGCCAGCTCGGTGGCCAGGGCCATGGCGGCGTCGTCGAGGCCGGCGCCGTCCACCACCTCGTGCACCAGCCCGAGATCGAGGGCCTCCTCGGCGCTGACGATGCGCTTGCGCATGAGGAAGTCCATGGCCCGGGCGAGGCCGAGGTGCTGCACCAGCAGGTACTGGCCGCCCTCGTCCGGCAGCAGGCCGAAGCGCAGGGTGGCACTGCCGAGCTTTGCGCCGGCGGCGGCGATGCGGAAGTCGCAGGACAGCGCCAGCGAGAAGCCGGTCTGGATGGCGATGCCGTTGACCGCGGCGATGGTGAGCTTGTCGATGCCGCGCACCACGGTGTTGAGCTGCTGGGAAATGGTCCTCAGGCCGGCGTAGGTGCCGATGGCGGAATCGTGGCCCGGTGGAATGTCCGGCACCAGCGGCTGACCGCCGAGGTCTGCGCCCCGGTACGCCTTCAGGTCGTCGCCGGCACAGAACGCCCGGCCGGTGCCGGTGAACACCAGCACCCGCACGGCGTTGTCCATCTGGGCCTGGGTCACCGCCTCGATCAGGTCGCGCTTGATGCCGGTGGTCATGCCGTTCAGGCGCTCCGGCGAGTTGAAGCGGAACCAGGCGATGCCGGGCTCGCGCAGGGTCAGCTCGAAGCCGGTGAAGGTGCCGGTATCCATGGCGTCAGCCCCCCATCAGGTTTTTCCAGGTGTCCAGGTCGCGGATGTTCAGGTAGGTGTTCTGGGACTTGGTCTCGCCCATGGTGGCGTTGGGCACGTGGGCGTAGTTGTGGCCCGGCAGCAGCAGGGTGTCGTCCGGCAGGCTGCACAGGTGGCGCAGGCTGTGATACATGGCCTCCGGGTCGGAGCCCGGCAGGTCGACCCGGCCGCAGCCGTTGATGAACAGGGTGTCGCCGGACACCAGGGTGTTCTTGATGCGGAAGCACTGGGAGCCCGGGGTGTGGCCGGGCGTGTGCAGGAACTCGACCTCCACGTCGCCGATGGTCAGCCGGTCGCCGGAGTCGACCCGGGCGAGGTCGCTCTCGGACAGCCCGGTGACCTTGCGCACGCCTTCCGCCTCGCTCTTGTGCACGTAGGCTTTGACGCCCCGTTTCGCCATGAGCTGGGCCAGGCCCTCGATGCTGTTGCCGCCGAAGGAGCCGCCGACGTGGTCGGGATGGTAGTGGGTCACCAGCGCCGCGGTGAGCTTGTAGTCCGCCGCGTCGATGCGCTCGAGCAGGGCGTCGATGTCCCAGGCGGGGTCGACGATGGCGACCTCCCGGGTCGATCGGGAGCCCACCAGATAGGTGAAGTTGGCCATCGGGCCGATCTGAATCTGCTCGACGATGAGTTCGGACTGCTCGCTCATGATGTTGCTGCTCCGGGCGAAGTTGGGTTCAGGGTGCGGGGGCCGGCGTCGCCGTCGAGCCGGTCAGATCCAGCACCGTCCGCGATTTGATGTTGCCCGCCAGATCCTCGGGCAGCCACCAGGAAGGCTTCAGCCGGCGTTCCGAGAACGGTCCGGCGGCCTGGTCCGCGTAGTGGGGCGACCCCGGCCGGTCGCTCTGGCCGACGGGCAGGTAGATCCAGCTCCGGATCGGCGTGGACAGCTCCACCACCTGGGTGGAGGTCTGGCCGCGGTTGCCCCAGCGCTCGAAGCGCTCGTTGGGGTCCAGGTAGCCCATGGTGCGCAGGGTGGTGAGCCCGTACTGGTCGCCACCGCCGCCGCCGACCGGCCAGGAGGCCTCGTCCCGGCCGACCCGGAACACCCGGCCCCAGGGCGCCTCGGTGGTGCCGACTTCCTCGGTCATGCGCGTCAGCGCCGCCGCGAACGTGTCCGCCAGCACCGCGCGCTGGCCGTCGTCGAGGGCGACCGGATCGGGCGTGCGCCCTTCGACGATCGCGAGATGGTCGTCGATCGCCGCGCGCAGCCCGTCGCCGTCGGCGTGATCGGCCAGGGTCAGCCGCCAGTAGGCGTAGCGCAGGGCGTCGACGGAGTCCCGGGTGAGGCGCCGGTCCCAGGCCATCAGGCCGTCCACCGCCGGACGGGTCTCGGCGTCCCGCGGCACGGCGGCGTCGAGGGCGTCGATCCAGCGGTCGATGCCGAAGGGCTTCACGTCCACCGCGTAGTCGAGGGCCTCCTCCACCGTCACCGAATCGTCGCCCGCCAGCAGCTCGATGGCCCGGGCGCCGCGCTGGTTGGTCCAGCCGTCCAGGGCCGGCCCGTAGTTGGCGCTGCTGAACAGGTAGCCGGGCTGGCCGTCGAGCCGGAACGGACTGTCCACCATCATGGCGTCCGGCGGAATGTTGCAGTTCTGGATGTACCCCTGGGCCGGGTTCACCACGGTGAGGAGGTCCTCCGCCGGGTGGATGCCCTGCCAGTCCGTCGCCGGATTGCTGCCGTCGACGGGCTTCGAGTAGTCGAACTCGCCGGACCGCACCGGCACCCGGCCGGTGCGCTGGTAGAACACGTTGCCGTCGGTGTCCGCGGCCATCAGGTTCTGGGGGAACATGGCCAGGGTCGCTCCGGCGGCTCGGGCGCCGCGATAGTCGTCGGCGAAGTTCAGCGCCTCCCAGACGGCCATGGGATTGGCGCCTTCGTCGTAGGGGATCCGCGCGGCGTAGGCGGTGTCGCCCTGGGTCGCGACGATGGGGCCGTGATCGGAGAAGCGCAGGGTCACGCTGCGGGGCTCGGCGCCGCGCACCGTCAGGGTGACCTCGCGCTGCTCGATGGTGCGCCACTCGTCGCCGTACCGGTAGCGGCCGTGGTCGTCCGGGTCCAGCGCCAGCGCGAACACGTCACCGGTGTCGGGGCCGCCGGTGGTCATGGCCCAGGCCAGACGGGCGTTGTGGCCCAGGCCGATGTAGGGGTTGCCGGCCAGGGTCACGCCGCTGCCTTCGAGCTCGCCGGCGTGCATCCGCACTTCCCAGAAGCGGGACACGCCCCACCAGGACAGGTGGGGGTCGATGAGCAGCAGCGCGTTGCCGCTGGCGCTGCGCTGGGGCGCCACCGCCCACTGGTTGGACGCCCGCCGCGGGCTCGTGAATCCCGGCTCGATGCCGCCGCGGCGCAGGTCGTTCAGCGCCTCGTCGATGGACCAGTTGTAAAGGAACATGCGGCCGAACGCGGACACCATCTGAGGTTCCACCGTGCGTTCCCCCCACCAATCCGGCACGTCTTCCGGGTGCGCGGCGTAGAACGCGTTGATGCCGTCGGCGAAGGCCTGGAGGCGCCGGCGGATCACCGGTGAGGCATCCGGCCACTGCCGCCGGGCGATCCCGTAGTGATCGAACAGACGGGCGACGATGTCCTGGGGGACCTGGGACTCGCCGGCGATCTCGGCGAGTTCGCCCATGGCGATCTTCAGGTTCATCAGAAGCTGCTCGGGGCGGTCCTCGGCCTGGGCGTAGCCCATGGCATGGAACCCCGCCTCGACGGTGGGCGCGTAGATGTGGGGCACGCCCCAGGTGTCGCGGTAGATGACCGTGCGGCCGGCGTCCTCGCCCTCGCCGGGCAGCGGCGGCGGTGACGGCTCCACCGTGGCCGCAGGACCGGCCGGTTCGCCCGAGCAGCCCGCCAGGGCGAGCAGGCCCGCCCAGATCAGAGTTCGAAGACGCGGGTGCGGCGTAGCGCTGATTCCACGGGACATGTCGGCAGTCTCCCCCTCTCCGGCGTGACCGGCCCCATCATACCAGCCGCAGCACGGTGACCTCGCAACGGCTGCCGAGCCGCAGCAGGGGCCCCCAGGTGCCCGTGCCCGGCGACACGTACAGAGCCATGCCGTCGACGTCGTACAGGCCGTGGATGCGCGGAAACACCCGCCGCACCAGGTAGTTGAACGGCACGATCTGGCCGTTGTGGGTGTGGCCGCAGAGCATCAGGTGCGCGCCCCAGGACGCGGCGTCACGGGCGCCGTCTGGGCGGTGGTAGAGCAGCACCCGGCAGGCGTCGGGGTCCGGCGTCAGGCCGGGCAGCACGCGGCTCACCTGGCTCTTCGGCTCGGCGTCGTCGATGCCCACGATCTGCAGCGCCCCGGCCCGCACCGTGGCGTTGCGCAGCACGGTCACGCCGAGCTCGGCCAGACGGCGGCAGATGTCGTCGCAGTCCACGTAGCGTTCGTGATTGCCGATGATGAAGTAGGCCGGCGCGCGCAGCTCGCCGAGCGGTGCGAGCACCCGGCGGGAAATGTGGCGGAAGTCCACCAGGTCGCCGGTGATGAGCACCGCGTCGGCGTCGACCTCGTTGGCCCGGCGCACGGCCCTGCCCAGGAAGCGGCCGCTGCGCGAGCCGACGTGGACGTCGCTGAGCTGAACCAGGGTCGTGCCCGCCGCCCGCCGCGCCGGGGCGTCCTCGAGGGTGATGTCCAGCGTGCGCAGCCTCAGGCGCTGGGCGTTGACGGCGCCGACCAGGGTGGTCGCGATCAGCATGGCCAGCAGCACGATGCCGGAGGCCCGGTCCGGCCACGGCACCACGAGCCCGAGCAGCTCCCAGGGCAGGATCAGGCAGAACGCGATGAAACAGATGCCGAGCCAGGTCATCACCGCGGCGGACAGCAGCCTGGCCGGTCCGCCGGGCAGCCATTCGTGGATCAGGCGGCCGGCCGCTGGTCCGGCCATCACCAGGGCCAGCGCCCCGGTGGTGGGTTGCCAGTCCGGCCAGATCAGTCCGGCCAGGCGCAGCGGCGGGTACACCAGAACGGCGTAGTAGACGCCGACCACGGCCACCAGCGGAGCGACCCGGCGGTAGGCGCGCCGCAGCAGCGGTACCGGCTGGCGGGTCGCCGTGCCGCTCACAGGTCCGGCGCGGCGATGAGCAGCACGGCGGGCTCCGACCCGTCGTTGCGCAGCCGGGCGCTGTGTTCCCGGCGGGGGCCCCGCAGCGCCTCTCCCGGCACGAAGGCGGCCTGCTCCGGGTCGAGGGCCAGCCCGTCGAGCCCGACGCGGCCGGTCACCGCCATGCACAGGAGGTAGCCGGGGTGGGCCGGCAGCAGCCGGGATTCGCCGGCGGCCAGGGTCATGCGCCAGGCCCGGAAATCGTCGAAGCCGACGATGCGCTCGATGCCCGCGGCCGGGGCGTCGAAGCGGGGCGGCGGCGGCGCGTCCAGGCGCATGTTGGCCACGGCCTTGTCGGTGTCCCAGTGATTCTGGGTCAGCACCCGCTGGGCGAAGGAGATGATGTAGCGCTCGTAGGTCGGCGTCTGAAACTCGATCACCCGCACGCCGTGCTGCAGCGAGTGGGGCAGCCACGTCGGCACCACCACCACGTCGCCGACGGCCAGCTCGCGCAGCTCGGTGAAGGCTTCCATGGCGGCGCGGCGCGCCGCCTCGTCGCCGTCCGGGACGGCCTCGCCGGCGTCGATGGCGCGCCGCACCCGCTCGTAGCGGCGCACGGCCTCGAGGTAGTCGGCGCGGAACCGGTCGTCGTCGCCGTAGCGCGCCCGCAGCGCCTGGTTCATGCCGAAACGGATACGGCCGCGGCCGTCGGGCCAGGCTTCGGGGTCCACGTGGGTCACCACGTAGACCTCCTGTTTGCGCTCGTGGGTCTCGAAGTACAGGTCGCCGAGCACCGGCTCGGGCCGGGGGTCGAGGATCTTCAGCAGCACCAGCGGCAGCGAGCCGGTGAGGCGCTGGGGCGCCAGCGTGAGGTACTGGGACACCGGCAGCGTGCCGGCGTTGGTGCGCACGCGGCTCTCGCCACGGGCCTCGATGCCGGTATGCCAGATCTCGCGCCCCCAGGGTTTCGGCACGATCTCCGGCTCCAGCAGCACCGGCTGATCGAGCCGCAGGCGGTGGTCGCCTAGCGCGATCTCGACGACCGCCGCGCCGTCCACGTCGACCTGCCGGTAGGCCGGGGACAGGGTCACCCGGTCCGGCGGGGACCGCCAGTGGCGGTCCAGGTCGAGCGACGGCTGCCGCGGCGTCCCCGGGCTGCCCTGCAGCGCCGCTTCGACGGCATCGTCGGCCTTTGGATTGCTGACTATCAATGGATCAACGGATCTGTGAATGATGAATGTGTCGCTGGGCGCCGGTGACGCAGGCCCGGTCGTGGCGGTCCCGCTGCGCTGCGCCGGCCCCGGTTGCTCACGCCCGTCCTGGCGGTGATGCTCCGACGGCCCCGTCCTGCGGACCCTGGCTCGGCGTGCCTGCTCTACCAGCTCCGCTCTACCAGCTCCGCTCTACCAGCCCTGCTTTACCAGCCCTGCTTTACCAGCCCTGCTTTACCAGCCCTGTCCGATTACCGCGAGTTTCCGCTACGGTGTCGGCCTATAGTGTGGGCGATCGAGTGGTCGGAAACGCCATGCTGCCGGAACATCATATCTGCGAGCGTGCGAGATTGTCGCGGGATCCGCGCTTCGATGGCGCCTTCTTCATCGGCGTGCTCACCACCGGCATCTACTGCCGTCCGGTATGTCCGGCGCGGCTGCCGGCCGCCGACAACGTCCGGTTCTACGCCTCGGCGGCCTCCGCCGAGGAGGCCGGCTACCGGGCGTGCCGGCGCTGCCTGCCGGAGCGCGCCGCCCGGGTTCCGGAGTGGCAGATCGGCAGCCGTACGGTCATCCGCGCGTTGCGTCTCATCGACGGCGGCTTCCTGGAGCGGGCGGGCAGCGCCGCGCTGGCTGCCGAGCTCGGGGTCACGCCGCGCCATCTCAACCGGCTGTTCCAGCAGGAACTCGGCTCCACGCCGAAGGGGCTGGCCATGAGCCGCCGCCGGGCCCTCGCCAAGCGGCTGGTCGACGACACCGATCTGCCGTTCGCCACGGTGGCGATGCAGGCCGGCTACGGCAGCCTGCGGCGTTTCAACGAAGACCTGCTGGCGGCCTTCGGCCGCAGCCCGAGGGCGCTGCGGGCCGCCCGCCGGGGGCGGCCGGCCGCGGCCTCCGGTGTCGCGCTGCGCCTGCCGGTGCGCCAGCCCTACGATGCGGACTGGGTGTTCGAGTTCCTGGCGCGCCGGGCGCTGGCGGGATTCGAGGCGGTGTCGGGCCGCTGCTACCGGCGCCGGGTCGCCGGCGCGGACGGCGCGGACGCCTGGGTCGAGGTGACCTGGACCGGCGACGCCCTTTGCCTGACCGTGCCCGACGCGTGCACCGAGCCGCTGTCGGAACTGCTGCCCCGGGTGCGGCGGGTGTTCGATCTGGACGCGGAGCCGGGCACCATCGGCGACGACCTGTCCCGGGACCCGCTGCTCGCGCCGGTGGTGGCCGCGCACCCGGGCCTGCGGGTGCCCGGAGCCTGGGACGGCTTCGAGACCGCCGTGCGGGCCATCCTGGGGCAGCAGGTCAGTGTCGATCGCGCGACGGTGCTGGCGCGGCGGCTGCTGGAGCGGTTCGGCGGCGACGCGCTGTCGAACCCGGCGCGGCTGGCCCGGGCGGACGTGGCGGCGGTGGGCATGCCGGGCAAGCGCGGCGCGGCGGTGCGGGAACTCGCCGCGGCGGTCGCCGACGGCCGGCTGACGCTGCACGACGGAGCCGATCCCGAGCGGCTGAGCCAGACCCTGTGCGGGCTGCCCGGCATCGGCCCATGGACGGCCGGCTACGTGGCGATGCGGGTGGCCAAGGACCCGGACGCCTACCCGGCCAACGACTGGGTGGTGCTGAAGATGCTCGAGGGCGCTGTCTCGGCCGGCGAGGCGCGGGCCGCCGCGGCGGGCCGCCGGGGCAGCCGGGCCGACGGCTGGCGGCCGTGGCGCGCCTACGCGGTGATGACCCTGTGGAAATGGTCCCAACAGCAACGAGCGCTCGCTCGGGAGGCATGATGATCTACAGCTATCTGGACAGCCCCATCGGTCGGCTGCTGCTCGCGGGCGACGGCGAGACGCTCCAGTTCATCCGCTTTCCGTCGGGTGCGCTGGGGGCGGGTCCGGAGCCCCAGTGGCGCCGGGAGGATGCGCCGTTCGAGACGGCGGCGCGCCAGCTCACCGAGTATTTCGCCGGCGAGCGCCGCGCCTTCGATCTGCCCCTGGCGCCGCGGGCCACGCCGTTCCAGGCGCGTGTGCTGGCTGCGCTGCAGGCGATTCCCTACGGGGAGACGCGCAGCTACAAGGACATCGCGGTGGCGCTGGGCGAGCCGCGCGCCGTGCGGGCGGTGGGCAGCGCCAACGGCAGCAATCCGCTGCCCATCGTGATCCCCTGCCATCGGGTGATCGGCAGCGACGGCTCCCTCACGGGTTTCGGCGGCGGGCTGGAGACCAAGCGCTTCCTGCTGGCGCTGGAGGCGGAACGCGCCGGGCTGTTCGCCTGACGGTTCGCCGGTCGGGCACGGCGCGCGCCTTCCGCGCCGGCTCGCCCGGCGCGGTACCCTAGCGGTCGATCTTCCAGAACTTGCTGCCTTCCAGGGACAGGTTGTACATCAGGCCCTTGTTGCCGAACACGAAGCCGACGATGGGCTCCTTCCCGGAATTGGTGCTGACGTCGCCGCCGGCGCCGAATTCCACCAGGGCGACGCTGCCGTCCACGCCGGCTTCCCAGCCGTCGCTGTTGCGGAAGTCGGCGAGGGCCTGGTCGGTCATGAACATCAGCACCTGGGCCCGGGCCTGGCCGCCGATCTGGAAGCCGACCGAGGCCGACGCCAGGCGGTAGTACTGCACGGGCGCGCCGCCCACCAGCAGGGAACCTTCGCCGAACTCGCCGCCGACGCCGAAGCCGGCCTTGATCACCCGTGGAAACACCAGGATGCCCGAGGCTTTGCGGCTCAGCTCACGGGCTGCCGGGGTGCGCTCGTAGAGTTCCTCCAGCGCCCCCTGGACCCGGGCGTCGATCTCCTCCCGGGAGGCGGCGGAGGCGACGCCGGCGGCAAGCGCCAGCGGTACGGCGAGCAGCAGCAGGCGCCTGGCGAAACAGGCGAGGCTCCGGCGGCGGGCCGGTGACGGCCGCGTCAGGTAGGTCGTTCGGCCCATGGGGTGATCCTCTCTGGTGGCGTCCCGCGCCCTTATACCATCGCGCCGCCGCGGGATCGACGTTGCGGGGCCTGCGCGGGGGCACCGCGGGTGGCGCTCCGGAACAAGTAACTATATGGTTACTTTTTCGGCGTGAGATGTCGTCATGGATGATCGCGGCAGCCCATCGGACCGGGGCGGCTCCTCCGGCCCCCGGCGGCGGGACCCCGATGCGGCCCGGCGGCGCATTCTTCTGGCGGCGGAGCGGGAGTTCGCGGCCAGGGGGCCTGCCGGCGCCCGGGTCGACCGCATCGCCCGGGCGGCGGGACTCAACAAGCGCATGCTCTACCACTACTTCGGCGGCAAGCAGACTCTCTACCGGACCGTGCTCGACCGTGCCTGGCCGGGCCCCGGAGAAGGCTGGCGGCCGTCGGCGGCCCGGTTGCTGCTGTGGTCGCTGCTGGACGCGGCCACCGCCGGCGAGGTGGTGACGGCGCTGCGCCGCCGCGGTGCCCTGGGCGCGATGCCGGCGGCCGCCGGGGACGGGCCGGCCGACCCGGTGGTGGCGGTGGTGGAGTCG
>MDTG01378895.1_pt1 | contig 30131 bp, 42 predicted proteins | sample 811421 | NCBI WGS metagenome assembly MDTG01 (sample SAMN05326645, study PRJNA326480) | marine metagenome | isolation source: seawater | place: Pacific Ocean: South East | collected 2011 | reverse complement strand
GCCACCGTGGTGGCGACGCCGAGCGCCGCCGCCGAGAGCTCCGCGGCCTCGCGGAGGTTCTCCTTCCAGCCCGCCTTGCGGCTGGGCTGGTCGCGCTGATTGAGCCAGTCAACCAGCGCCTCGGGCGAGACCGCCCGAAATCGCACGACGGACCCGGCGCGGTACTCTACGCCGGGAACCCCTGCTCGGAGGACGAACGGATGCCCGTCCTCCGTGAAGAAGACTTTCTTCTCCTTCATGAAGGCGGCCAACTCCTCCAACGAGCCGATCTTCTTACTCATGCCTACTCCAGCAATGAGAACCACACAGCCGGTGTGGACGGTGGGGGCTACTTGCCTCCAACATTCTTATGCATAGATAAAGGGCTGTTTTTTCAGTATCTACGGGAGCAATGGCAAAATAAAACCCCCGGGGATTCCGGGGGAGTCTCACCAGGGCTGGAGGTCGGTTGCCTGCCACCAGCCCTTGGTGATGTTCGGGGAGTCGGTCACGACGTAGAAGCGTCCTCCCGACTCCCGGGTAATCGTCCCGGTGAGCTGCATGCAACTCACCAGGACCCGTGAGCCCACGCTCACAGGTGCCACCGCTGTGCCGCGGCCGCGGCCGCTACCATCGCCAGGGCGAGGGCGGTGGTGGCCATGACGGCCGGCTGCGTGGCGAAGTGCCACGCAACCTGGAAGCAGATGACGTAGCCCTCAAGAAGGGAAAGTTCAGACATCTCATTCTCCTGTTTTTGATGAGGACGAAGTTCCCCATCAATATTCTTATGCCCTACTTTAGCTCCGGATTTTCACCTACTGAGTATTCCAAGAGGCGGAGGTCGTCGTCCCCAATCATCCACTCCAGTGTCTGGATAAGCATGGGCAGCGCCATCCTCTCCACGCCGTCTATCCGCACGTCGCGCTCTGGGTCTTCGAACGTGAACAGCCAGCTCTCCTCCGCAGAGTGTTTCAGGAAGTGCGCCTGCACATCTTTGCGCGAGATGTTCCATGCTCTGTAGCGCAAGCCCTCGTGGAGAGGTGCGAGGTACCCGCGGAGGATGCCCCGATGACAGTAGCTGATCACGGTGGGCACGGTGACGTCGAGGAAGCGTGCGGCCTCTTTCGAGGTACAGAACTCGGCATCGACCTGCCAGGCTGCGTATCGGTTGGACGGCATCTGGATGATCTTTCCCAGCCCATTCGATGTCTTTAGCAGGAAGACCTGGCCCTCGGCCGTACGGGCACCCACTACGAATCCTCCAGAGCTTTCGTCATCACCTCAATGTCTTCCACAGCCTGTGCGTGGAGCTTTGGCGCAATTGCGTACAGCGTCGGAAGTGCCTCGACGGTACGGGTGAGGACCCGTCGATCATCAGCGAAGGGCGGAAGCTGCCACCACCACCAGCAGCCGAGGGTGGGGACGCTTGTGTAGCCCCAGTAGGAGATGTCCTCTTCGTCAGGCACCGCGGGGACCAGCCCGTAGATCTGATCACAGTTGGGCATATCGCCGGGTTCTTCTTGGTCATTCCGCGCGCAATCGTAACAGAACAATTCCACATGGGAGATCGAGTAGGCTCGCCAGAGCTTGACACCGTGCGCGGCACAGACGCTGCAGGTGTAGTCCTCTGGTGCTTTTCTCGAGAGGTAGTTAACGCCTTTCATATCAGTCCCCTCCTTGTGTGTCCGCGTCTCGCAGATACGCCTCGAGGTCTTTGCTCGCGACGTTCTCCAAGTACCCACGCCAGAGCGCGGACAGCGGTGCCTGGAGCTCACCACGGGTGTATTCGACCAGCTCGGGCGGATCGGTGCTGTCGTCGTACACCTCCAGGTACCCGCTCTCGGGGAAGCTATCCCCGTCAGTGACGAAGACGTCTCCCAGCACCGCTCCCCAGGCGAAGGCATCACGCCAGTCGCTGGGAACTCTCATGTCGCCGGCATTGTCCAGCGCAGCAGAGAGCGCGCGGACCAAAACTTCAGTTGCTGTCATCTCATTCTCCTTCTGTTGTTTTCTGCATCTTCAGGTGGTTCACAGCTTTAAGCGTCCGCAAAAACGACCTCGGCCCCATCGACTGCATGCCGTTCTCGCGCACCCACAGGAACCAATGGCGTTCCTCAAGAGCCGCAAAAGCCCCGCTCGGAGAGGCGTCGAGGACGTCCAGGCGCGCGACAAACAAGACCAAGCCTGTGGCGGAGGTTCCTCTGTAGAGCCTGATCACGTAGCCATCGAACAGGTGGCGAACCGATTCCGCCAAGCCTTCTAAGCCATGCCTCTCCAAGAAGCGCAGCGTGGGCTCGTCGATCGGTTTCGATAGTGCGGTGGCGAGCTCCACCGCTTGAATCCGCTGCCCCACATCTCTGCTCCTAAGCATCTCATACAGACGCGGGTGGGCATCTCGTAACTTCATAGCGTCCTCCACAGTGGCAGCTTTAGCTGCGGTATTGCCTGGCTTTCTTCCAGGATCTTGCTCTGCTGATCCACCCACTGGTGCATCCCTGCAATCCGTTTATCCATGGTGTAGCGCTCACCCGTCTTCCGGCACGCCCATCGAACACGGAGATCCCAAGCCATGCTGTCGGTTGAACTGACGCGGTCGTAGCCCTGGAGCGCTGCAAGTGCTTGGCTCTTGACGCCAAAGAGGTGGATCCGGACACCCTGGGGCAGAAAGGTGTCGAGCTCGTCAACGATGCTCAAGACCCCATTCGGTCCATGAACATCTCGGCGACAGACGCTCCCCACACCGATGAGGTCCGGCCATGTGCCGCCAAGAATGTTGTCGGCCAGCTCGGCGGAGCGGCGGTAGTGCGTCGGGGACCAGCCCTGTAGGACGGGCAGCGGGAGCGACATCCCACGTGCTCTCGCTTTTGTTGTCAGCTCGTCGAGTAGGTCCGCCGTGCCTTGAACACGCCCCAGCACCTCTACCTCGTCCTTGGCGATTTCGGGCTCACAGCACAGGTCCATCTGACTCCAGTGGGTCCAGGTTCCCTGGCTGACAAGACCCAAGTACTGGTCCGTGGTCCAAGGAAAGCCACCCCAGTGGCGCATGGCGGTAAACCCTGCGCTGTCCAAGAAGATGTCCAGCCCCTCGAGTCGGTGACCTGGCTTTGCGAAGGCCTCCCGCTTTCGTTTCCAGAAACGAGATGCCGACACCATGATCTTGTAGTTCTTCTTCTTCGCCTCAATCAGGAAGCGGCCGCTCACCTCGGGGATGCCTACGCGGAATTCAATCTTACGCATGTCACCTCCAAAAAATAGAAACGCGGGCCACAGTGGCCCGCGTTGTTTTCGACAGCAGCGACGTAGGCGCTACAGCTGTCGCGCTACCAACCAGCAAATTGCCACAACAGAGGCAAGCGCCCAGCGCGGCCAGTAGAAGACAGTTACGGTCCCCCGCAGGTGTGCGTACAGGTGATACGCGAACGGGTTCTGGAGATACTGTACGTGCCTCCAGAACCCGATGAACGTGAACAACAAGCAAGGGAACAGAAAAACCCACGCAAGGATATCGAGAAAGTCTTCCATGCTACTCACCTACCTTATCTGCGTGATCGCCATCTTCGATCGTGGCCGCAACGTGGCTGAGCACCAGGCGGGTGACTTCAGATGCGTTCGCCGCGAGGTCTCTCAACCACTTCCCGATTGCGGCCCTCTCCTGCTGACGCACGGAAAGGTCGCCAGCGACATTAAACCGATCAACCTGCCACGGGTAGAGGGGGTTCTCTCCCTCATTCATTTCTTCTGCATCTCTTTTTGAGAGTCTCCACTTCTTTACGATGCGGATTGCCTCGACCTCTTGGCCTTCTCTCCATTTGTATTCCAACTCAGCCTCCATTGTCTTGCTTGTCCGAGGGAGTCTCCGTCCAGGCGACCATCTTGTAGGTGTCGTGGTGCGACCCCTCATGCCCTTCCTCGAGACGGCAATAGAACCGCTCGTTGAAGCCATCTTCCTTCACCACGATTGGGTGACCCTTGTCGCTCTTTCCGGCCCTCCAGTGGGGTCGGATCTCCACACGACGGGCTCTGGCGGAACACTTTCTCTTTTCGCTCATTCTCTCTCCTCCTTCATCTGACTGCGGGGGCGGTCACCCCCCAGGCTCTGTTGATTAGCTCAAGCAGTCGCTTGAGCGTCGAGTAGCCCTCTGCTCGAAGACCCCGCGAGGTGACCCATAAAAAGCATGGTTTGCCGAGTTTTGGGTGTGGGTACAGGATGGACTGGTGATCATCGCTGATGAGCAAGAACACATCGTGGAACCGGTAGAGCGACTCCCGGATGTTGTCCAGTCTCCATTGGTCGACGATTCTCTTTACCGTCGGATCGTCCCGGGCGGTCAGCGCCCCCAGGGAGCGCATCATCTCGATCGCCTGTCGGATGATCTCAGGGTCGTTGTGAGTCATGTACAGCTCGTAGAGCTGAGGGTGCTCATTCTCGACTGTACTCCTCACCGCCTGGTCCAGCCCACTGGGACCCCGAAGTGCACGACCTCCGCCGTGGGCGCTGCTTCTCCTCGCCAGGGCAGGTCGTTCTCTCCGAACCTGTTTTTGATAAGGACATTGTTGTAGACGACAAAGTCCGCTTGGTTGATGATCTGCGCAGGCCCAAAGTGCATCGGCGACGCCGGGCGGTACCCGGGGTCTTCGACGAGGAACACGGCGATCGTTTTGCCCTCGTCACGGTAGGCCTTGAACTCTGCTTCGACTTCTCTCAGATCCTGACGCGTCATTGATGAGCTTCTCATCTCTTACCTCCGTACTCTTGTGACTTTTCTCTCGACATCACCCTCTCCAACCGTGGTCGGGTGAATCCACAGCAGGACCTTGTACAGGTCAGGCCGGTTCTCTCGCTTCTTTGTCTCGTACACCTTACGGTCGCCGGGCTCCCTGACCCACTGATTGCGCCAGTGTCCCCGGCGGAGGTGTGCCTTCGGGCTGCGCCCAGAGGCACTCCCTTGCCCCCGCCGCTTCGTAGAGCCGCGAAGGGAGAGCACCGTGACCTTCCGGGCGCCCTGTCGCACCAGGCGCTTCACCTTCTTGGCTTTCTTTCCCGCCAGCGGGTCGTCCACGTGGAGCTCGACGAGCCGGTTCTGCAGCGCAATCAGAAGGTTCGCCACAATCCGCCACGCCGCGTCGATGTGATGGAAGCGGCTGCCCATCACATCGTCTCGAGAGAGCCAGCGGCCGTACACAAGGGCGTCGTCGGCGAGCTTGTGGCCGTCGACTTCGATCTCGCCTTTCGACTCTCCTGCCGCCACAATGCAGAGGCTCTCGGAGGAGATGCCCTTTTCGTAGTTGAGATCTTTCGCCAAGTAGATGCCAACAGCGTCGTGGATGCCGCTGTCCTTGTTGAACACGGTAAAGACCCCTGCCGGGATCTCGATGTACATTCCCTCGAATGGTGCCTTCGGGAGTTCTTCGAGGACGTCGAGGGGTGGGTCGGTGCGAACCAAACACTCCGCGAGGTCTTTGTCCAGCCGCCAGTAAGGCTCCCCGGATCCGTAGAAGCGGGAGAGGGCATACATCAAAAACCCCGTAGTCCTCGCATCGTGAGATCCGCCCATGCTGCTGACTTGTGTCATCGCTGACATCGTGCACCAGTGGATGACTTGTCCGTCCAGCACCAACTTGCTCTGTCGCATCTTGGCGTACAGCTGGTGATTGATGGGGAACATCTTGTTGATGACCTGGGGATGGTCTCGCTCGTTCTTCATGTCTGCTCCTTCTCATTCTCATTCTTGTTTTTGGTGCAGGTGGTCCGCGGCACAATCTCCGCGGACCAGACGTCCTTCCAGTCAGGACGCTTCCTCCCCTGTAGAGGCAACCTGGTTGTCCCTGCTATGCGCCGTCTCCTGTAAGCCCCTCAGGTTCCGACCAGGATTTTTAGGAAGGAGTTGGGGACCCAGCCTTACGGCAAAACCAGGAATCCAGGAGTCGAACCTGGTGTCCATGATGGACGGCTGCCCACCAGCAGCCATTCCCTTTTCCAACGCTATCACAACCGTACCCGGGGCGGGACTCGAACCCGCACGACCCGTAGGACTGGAGCTTTTAAGGCTCCTGCGTCTGCCATTCCGCCACCCGGGCTGCTCGGTTACTCGTCGGGGTAGACCCAGTCGAAGATCTCCTCGACGGCCTTGATGATCGCCTCGAGCGTCCCCAGGCCGGCCTCCTTGTGCCGCTGGATCTCCTCTTGGTCCTGCTGCATGACCTCACGAACGGCGCCCAGCGCTTGACTGTAGCTGCAGTCCGTCACTCTGCGCTGGATTGCGCGAGCTGCCCGCTTCTCAATTCTTGCCATTACGCACCTCTCTGGTCTTCTCGAGCGAGCTCTCGCGACGAGTGGGGTCCATCCACCCAGCCGTCGTGGCGCCAGTACCACCCGGGTCCTCGAATGGAGGTGTACCTCCCGCTCGCTTCTGCCGTCTTGGCATCCAACTCATCGACATAGAAGATGAAGATGTCCTCGAATGCCTCCTCTGCCTTCTTGTCTCGCCAACTGTCTTCTCTGGTCACACTGCTCTCCTTCTCTACTTATTGTCCTTGTCCCCATCGTGCGCCGTTTTCCGGACTAATCCTTGGAACACAGGCCGATGCGTATCTGTCCCGCCACCGTAGGTGATCAGCTGCCCAATGTGGAGGTGGGGTGAGAGCGGGTAGTTGTCAATTCTCCCGACACCGTTGTTCTCATCACCCTCGACGATGTCCACCCACATGGCTTCCTGAGGGAACACGACTTTCGTGATACCCTTCGTGGACTTGTCTCCTGGGAGCTGAGGCGAGACCTCGATGAACGTCGACTCCGAGCTCGTTGTCGGACGCACCTCAACTCGGGTCGACTCCTTGATCATGTACGGGAGGATCTGCTCGCAGAAGAACTGCAGCTCTGACTCCGACGTGGTTGCGCAGATGACGTCCCAGGTCCCGTCCTCGACAACAGAACGCTGCCCCTCGTTCTCCCAGCCGGGTATCACGACCATAGCGCCATAGGGGATGAAGTTTGCGCCCGGCTCCTTGGACCAGATGACGACCCAAGGCACGTGCCACCAGACCTTGGCCGCCGTGCTCCAGCCCACCGCTGGTGCCGCCCGAATCCACTGCAGGACCATGCCTGCTTCTGGGGTGATCTCTGCCGTAAACTTTATGCCGTAGTAGTGTTTCACTGATTCTCCTTCTCGTTGAAGTCGACCAGCCGGACAGAAGCGCCCGACGGGTCCCATACGCAACCGCTTGGCACGTCCAGTCCGCTGTACCATAGATACGTGAAGCGGAGATCCCAGTGGTATGGGTTCACCTCGATACCGGCCCAGTCCTGGGCGACCTTGACCCAGTCAGGGTTCTTGTTTTCATGCCGCAGACCGGGCCGCAGCGGACGCCCGTACCGCTCCATAAACTCGTGAACATCCGCAGGGGTGGCGATTCGCAAGACACTGCCCGTAATCTCTATGTCGTAGAGGGCTTTGTACTTTGCAAGCAGCGAGGGCATCTCGCTGTGGGTCCATGAACGCCACTCGCTACCTGGCGCGTACCACACCCCGTTCGGCTTACTGGCTCGCCGGTCCTGCGGCATCGTCAAGATATCCCGGATCTTGCGTTGCGACAGGTGGAAGTTGTTCTCTCTGGACATCTCCAAGCTCAAGACCCACTGAAGCCTCTTGTCCGTTTCTTGTTTTCTCATGCACCTCTCTCCTTCTTGTTTCTCCACAGGCTGCGCCAGGCGATTCGCTCGCCTGACACAAAAAAGTAGGACCAGTGGGACTCGAACCCACGACACTCGGCTTAAAAGGCCGGTGCTCTACCAACTGAGCTATGGTCCTGAAAGTGATGGAGATGACAGGAATCGAACCTGCGACCCCCTGCGTGCAAAGCAGGTGCTCTCCCAACTGAGCTACATCCCCGGCGTCGAGTGCTGAACCCCTCGCCCCATAGACACCTACAAGGTGCGCGCCCATTCGGGTGCCTGGGAGCTTGCGGGGTTCAGCTGCTGGCTTGTTCCCGGACCCCGACTCATCCGGCAGCTTTCGTATCCTACTCTTTCCAGTCCCCTTCGCGAACCATCTTCGCGATCTTCTGCGCCATCTTGGCTCGCACGGTCTGGTTGGGCCACGTATGCTCAATCCAGGAGGCGATCGCCTCTGCGACCATGTCTGTGTCGTCCGTCGAGCACTCCTGCCCAGGCTGTCCCAGGCCTGCCTTATTCGCAACAGCCACCAAGGCGACCATCTTTGCGCGAGAGCTTACGCTCTTGATTTCCTTCAGAGCGATCCTCTCGAGCTCTGCCATGTCCATCTGGACTGCCATTTTCTTCTCCGTCCCGGCCCGCCTGACGCGGCCTGGCCGGTTCTGTTGGCGTTGTTCGGGAACCCCTCAAGTAGGCAACACGCTCATCGTTGAGCTTCTTCATCGTCTGGAGATCCCACATTCCGCACCTGCTTTTTCTCAGTGTTCCACGGCCAAGTCTATGGTCCACGATACCACCATGATCGAGGCGTTCCCGGCAAGGAACCTATCGAACATTTCCATAGACTTCTTGATCTCTGTGCGGAGATCCTCATACCGCGGGTGTACACCCAAGGCGTAGCAGATGATGGATGCTTCCTCTCGCACGTCGTGCACGGTTCCCATCAGCTTTTTGTATTTCAGGGGCGTCTCCATCTTTGCGGCGCGCCCAATTCGGTCCGTGGCCATCCCAATAAACTCTAAGATATCCAGGACACTCGCCTGTATCTTGTCCCAGGATTTTCCTGCACCAGCCTCCTCCACCGCGGTAAGACAGCCTTCTGTTCTCATGATCTGCTCTTCAATCTTCTGCATCTCTTTCTCCCTACGACTCCTTGGCATACTAATGCCGCTCACCGGTTTCGCAAAGGTGCCGGGGAGAAGTTGACCGCTTCGGCGAACTCCAGCTCATCCAACACTTCTGGGGCAGACAGCACTCTGTGCAGGTCCTCCCAGGAGATAATGAATACGCCGAGTCGCCCCGAGAGGGTGAGCCCCTCGGGGCTTGTTTCAACCGTCGCAGTGGTCAATGACCCATTGATCTTGACCTGTATCGGCTTCCCATCCACGCTGACCTCTCTGTGCTTTTAGTGCGCCGAGCAGGTCCAGGCGGCTCGGCGAGCCTGTTATCTTTTCTTCGAGATAACCCTTGGCACAGCATAGCGCGATAAGCGCGAGAAGTAGGCCGACGAGCAGGTAGTCGAGGGCTGCGAACAGCGCCTTCACAGCACCATCGCGGAGCAGTAGTCGAGGACCAGCGGGTTGGTCTTGACGACGTTTCGCGGGGTTGCTGCCTTCACTCCCCAGGTCATGGCGTTGTAGAGGCTCCACAGGTTCCTCGGCTTGAAGACCTCGAACTGCGGCTCCTTCCACTCCTTCATCGCGGAGAGGAACACCCGCGGCTGCAGGATGTCCATCCCAGCCATCCGGCCGAGGATCTCGTACCCAGAGACTTCCGGGATCGCGAGAGACTTCATGGCGTCCCGCAGCTGGACGTGCTTGATGTACTCAGCCTCTGCGCCGCCGGCGACCGTCGACAGGATGTTCTCCAGGTCGCGCCACACGTTGGCCGTGTGCTTCCGGAGGAAGGTGTAGCTCCCCCCAGAGATCATCATGTTCGTGCAGTACTCCACGGAGAGCCCCGCGGCAACGCCCGCGCTATGCGACTTGTCGTAGGAGTTCCGCATCACCACGGTCAGCGGGTTCTCGAAGGTCTCCCGAAGACCTGCCGGCTTGAACTGGATGATGCCGAGCATCTTCTGTCCGGGGTCGGCCTTGCTGCTCCCCTTGGACAGGTGGAACCCCATGCGCGCCGGCTCACGGCCGATCTTCTTGAACGTCGAGAGAACAAGCTCCGCCATCGGGCGGTGACCGACGGGGGTGTACGTCCGCGTCTTCCGCGGCAGCGGGATCGCTGCGATTTCCTTCAGCGTCTTGTCGAAGTTCTTGTCCTTGACAGGCATTACCATGTTTCACCTCTTTCCTTCTCTTGTTTGATTGCTGCTTCGATTTCACCGGGAAGAACAAATGTCAATGCGTGGCCCGGCACCATCGCATCGCTGTATCTTGGGAGCTCTTGGCTTTCGTCCCAGGGAGGCTCTTGCGCCCTGGTCTCTACCCACGGAGACTTTGTCACGACGATCAGGCTCTTGCTGGGCTGGAAGAACGCCAGGAAGGTGATCGAGCGTGACCCCGGAAGGAACAGGTTCGACGTCGCATCGTTTGCCCAGTCCTCGAGGATCAGCTCCTGGAAGTTGTCGCTGAAGACAAGCCAGTCATCGCAGTCACTGAAGACGCCCAGGTCTGCCAGAGATAGGATCTCATCGAGGCTGAACGCGCTGTACTCTCCGTCCTCGTAGCTCCGGAGAATCTTCTCAGCGGAGCGCCGCGTGCATTCCCCGCGCTGATACGCCCGCGCAAGGGCAACGATCGGAGACCGGTCGTACCAGAACATATACGTCGATGCGTTGAGTGCATCATACTGGTGCGATAGGTAGTCGAGGACCGTCTTTCCCGCAGGGTACAGTCCAATGTTTACGTCTTCGATTCGGGGCTGCATCTACCACCCCAGTTCGTCGTTGACGATGTCGTGCCAGACCGTTCGGTAGTTGTCACAGCCTCGCCGGGCAGCTTCTCGAGTAACCTCGGCGAAGATCGCATCCTCTATAAGAGCGGGTATCGCGTAGCAGAGCACACCATCCTGCGAATGCGGGCTCTCGCCGAAGGAGAGGTTATGCAAGCTGAACTCTACGAGGGGAATCTTTTTCCCTTCAATGTAAGCCATTGGACGGTACGGGTAGTCTGTGACAGGGGCTACGCAACGTGCCTGGTCTGAGTTGAGGATGAACAACCAAGCATCCACTGCAATCAGTAGTATGTCTGGAATGTGCGACAACAAGGGGAGGACTGCGAACGGGTCTCCTGTGTCGTAGATGTCCTGCAGCAGCTCAAGTGGCTCGGAGCTGTAGATGTACCACTCTGGGAAACCTGAGTTGTAGGAGTCCTGACACAGTTCTTCTACGAAGCTGTCCCAGTTGTTGTTCCTCTCGAGCACATCGTGGAAGGAAACATCAGGCGCGTTCCACACACCGGCCTGCTCGACTGCCTTGCGCAACAGATGCGCGGCCGTTCGATGGGTCACGGACCCTTCTTTGAAGGAATGCATGACGCTCTTGATTGGCGCCACTCTCGATTCCAGATAAGCATCGTGGTTTGAGTACACGTCCAAGTAGGCCTCGTGCAAGGCTTCGTGGACGATGTCGGTCATCACAAGAACTGAGGCGCTTGGCGGGTGAGCCCGCTCGACCATAGCCATAAGTCTCTCCTGTTATTGGGGGTCAGTGTTCTTATGCAAAAATGGGCGTAGTTTTTTCGAGAGGTGTTCCGTGTTCCCTGTGCTCTCCAAGCTGCGCCGATCTGCGATGAAGGTCATCTACACAGACTCTCCGGAGCTTCGTGCCCAGGCGCGCCTCGTTGTCTTCGACCAGACCGCTGGCGCATGGAAGTCCACGCGAACGGTGTCAATGACCCAGATTGAGTCAAAGGCGGACGGTGCACAGCGACGAGCCATGGAGCTATGCGTTTACGAAAATGAGCTCTTTGACCGCATGGGGCTGGCGGACACCCGCTACACAATCGTCGTTGGCCCTGAGGAGTTCGCCGGCGGGTCTCGGAAGTTCCGGTTCGCCATTGTGAAAGGGATCGTGTTCGCGGAGATGAGCCGCATCAAGAAAGTCGCCCCTGCCCCGGTTCGCCGGCGGCCGCTTCCTGCGGGCGTTATTCTTGACGAGAGATGACTGGGCACTTCAGCAGGTGACCCGCCTCGACCATCACGATGTTCGCATTCCGTGTCGTTGCAGGAGTCGCACCTGCAACGCACGCCTCCGCTCTGGGATGAAAGAACCCGCAAGACGCTGGCGCATGTGAGCACTGGATGCAGTTCGTCTGAAAGAACGCAGACCAGGCTCGAAGGAGCGGGGACTTTGCGACGTGTACTTGCGCCAGTACATCCGCAAACGCTTCTGATACGCCCAGCTCAATTGCAAAGGTCTTCAGCAGTCGCGCCACGGACAGCTCGTGTAGGATGATGAGTTCTTCTTTCATAAAAAAAGGAGGGCCGTGTCCTCCCTGTTCTCCTTCTGCTCGTCTCACGGCTGCTCTACACTATCACCCACTCGTCTTGAAGTGGTCGACGAGCTCCTGAGGGCTCCGGCCAAACACTCCACCGAGCTGCTCGGCCTTCTCCTCGAGGGCAAGGAGTCGCTGCGAACCACGCTCCCGGAGCTTGTCGCCTGTCCACTTCTCCAGCTTCTTGGGGGCATCCTCGACGATGTGCGGACACCTCAGCGCTGCGCAGTCCAGGTTCGGCTTCCGCTCGTCGAAGTCACACATGGTGTTCACGTAGTTCTCGTCCCAGGTCATCTCCGCGAACTGGATATTCCCCTTGTCGTTCTCCTCGATCATGCACCGGTAGCAGAGGAAGGCCATCCCGCCTTCATAGCAGTGCTGCTTCACACACCACAGGCTGTTGCCACAGCGCATGCAGTCGCCCAGCCCGTCCTCTGTTTCTTCTACGAGGTTCGGGTCGAGCACGGAGCCCCCAAGATCGTCGGGGTCGGCGAGGTCTTTCCACGCGGCCCCTGTTGTCCGTGTGCAGTCGAAAGTCTCGTCAAGCTGAGCCACCCAGTCCTGGCCACCATCGGTGAGTGCCCAGATGAGGGCTCCCCACGCGATCGACGCCAGAAGCTCCACAGGCGGCTCCTGGACGCCGCTGCTCTGGAAGCAGCGCCTCCGCAGGAAGCCCAACAGCTCTCCCTTCTCCTCACCCTTCAAGGAGTCGTTGAGGCTGTCGCCCTCCATCCGCGTGTACAGCAGGTGCTCACGCTCTTCTTCCAGCAAGCGGAAGACCATGAGGAGATGGGGCTCGAGCGCATCCGAGCAGTTGTATGTGTACAACTGATCGAACTGCTCCCCGGTCATCCGGATGCCGCTGTTCTCCATCACCCACCAGCCGGTCACTTCAAGCCAGACCAGCGTTCCGACAATGCCGAGCGGAATCCACCGCTCATCCATGCGCGATACCTCCACATGATCAAAGCCAAACTTCTTGACCAGGCAGTCGTGGATGAACTGCCACACCTCAGCATCCGGGAGCCAGTCATCGCGGATCTTGGCATCCTGGTTTCTTCTTGTATCAAGCATGCTTTCTCCGTTTTAGTGCAGGTAAAGTTCCCTGCATGACTCTTATGCGAAGTATTTGCTTTTCTTTGCAGCAGCGCCTATGGTCGCTTAGGTGACAAAAGAGAAGGAGAAACAGAATGAGTTCCGAGACAGACTGCTGTCCTTTGGGAATTCCCTTGGAACTAAAGGAAGCCTGTCAAGTTGACTGGAGTGCCGCGGAAGATCTGCAGGACATCCTGTGCAAACTTCTCCGGCCCGGAGGCCCACCCGAAGGCGACGGTGATGTTGAGTTGGCACGCGTACTCGATGAGGTACTGAGCCCCATTGTCCTCCAGATCGCGAAGCTGAAGAAGGCCGTTATTAAGGACGAGCCACGCAGCGTCCGTGCGCTGACGGAGCGCTACGAGGCTCTTAGTAGGAGCTACGACGAGCTGCTCGAACTGTTTTACATCACAGAAAAAGACGTGACGAATCTCATCGAGGTCGTCAAGGAAGCCGGCATTTCTTTGCCTGAAGGCTTAGGGTGCGACTTCGATGGTGAACCTGTAGGAGTGAACTGAGTTATGCCGAAAGAAGGGATCGAGAAAATGGCTGAGCGTGCACGGAGCATTGACGTGCGGAACCTGCCGCTCGGCGTAAAACCAATCAAGCACATCGTAGAGGAAATTCCTCTGGACGGAGCCTCCGTGCCAACAGACAAGTCAGAGACACGCTCGTACACCTCCGTCGACGGAGAGGTGTACACCTTCGCCTTCAGGAACAAGGACGGAAAGATGCTGCCGCAGCGCATCGCGCTGAGCGTGTATCTTGCGCTGATCGAGGTCGAGAAGGGTGGCAAAGCCTCCGTGGTGCTGGACGCATTCGGCTGCTGCATCGAAGACCTCACGGGGAAGCAGGTCTACCCGATTCCCGAGCCGGCCGAGGAAGCTGCGACAGAGGAGTCGACGGACTTCTCTCTTGGCGCGGATGTTGGTGAGGAGTCATGAGCACTCCACTACCGCAGTCCACTGTCATCGAGTACGCGCAGCTCACGGAGTTTCGCATCAAGCTGACAGGGGGCGGCCCGCAGAGCTTCTCTCGGATCTCGCTGCTGGACAGCAACAGCGCCCACGTCGCAGAGGCAACCTTCACTGCGTTTAGCGAGGCCACCTGGGCGAAGATCAAGGAGCTCGAACAGTCGATCGAGCGAGACTTCACACAGCTGATCGAAACAGAAAGTCAGGCTGCTCAGGATATCGTTCGACAAGACGAGATTCGCTGGAGTCGTACAACATAGGACGGCCTCTGTGATCACCTTCCTTGAAGACTTGCAGTCACCGATGACGCTCGAGAGTGCCCTCCGGTACCTCCGGTGCTGCATTTGCGGTAAGGTGCAGAAGCTGACCTTCGACCAGCTGGCGGTCGTGCTCGAGAACAACCGAGAGAAGATGTACTGCTGCAAGCAGTGTGAGGAGAGAGGATGCTCCCCGGAGAGAAAGCCCGACTCGTAAACCTTATCGACAATGCACAGGCTGACCAGGCGGCGCTGGTCGCCACATACTGTATCGAGATCGTCTTTTCCGTATCGCCGAAGCTGAACGAGAAGTGCGGGGCGATCGTCATCTTCAAGATGAATGACATGGACGTCGACGTTGCCTCGGACATGATCGCGCAGAAGATGAAAGAGGCGGCGAGCGAGCTTACGCAGACCATGTACCGGGACCCGGAGTACTTCAAGGAGTCCGATGGTCGCTGGGTTCCTTGGGCCATCGAGCGGGCGGTTCAGTTGTACGACAAGCTCGGTTCTGCGGAGATTGTGATCAAGGCGCCGAGACTGAAGATCCGCCACAAGCTGAGCTCCGCAGAGATCAACTCTGGGCGCGCTGACATGAAGAGCTTGTTTCGCACCGCGTTCTACATCGACGAGCTCCTCACCCGGGGCTTCACCTTTGACCCCTGGCGGAACGTGAACCGCCGTGGCATTATCGGCGCCAAGAAGTAAGGTACGGAGAGAGCATGAGCAACATCGTAGTCGTCTGCCAGGGTGATCCCGAGATCTCCATAGAGCAGCACATCCAGGTAGAGGTACAGCGGTACAGCAAGCTCATCGCACAGAACCCCCGAGCCGGGGGACCGCTGACCTTGATGGAGAGCGGCATCCTGGTCGCCTACTTGCGCGACGCGCTCAAGAACAGAGACACACAGAACCCGGAGACGAAATGAGCAACACGACATCCCCCGACGCAGTGCTGCGACAGCTGATCGAGGCCATGGTCGACAACCCTGACGGTGTGCAGGTCAACTGCACGGAGTCCCAGACCACAGCAATTATCGACGTTTACGTTGATCCTGACGATGTAGGAATCCTTGTCGGCAAGAAGGGCTCGCACGCACAGGCGCTGAGGACCATCCTCAACACGATGTACAGCAAGCTCAACAAGCGATTATACTTGCAGATAGAGCAGCACCCGGTGGGCTGAGCTAACCCGGAGAGACCTTGGACCCGAACAACCCAAACTACCCACCGGGTCTAAGTCCTCAGCTTGATCCGACGATCACCCCCCAGGCTGCGCCTGGCGCACCGTCGGCCCCCGGCTTGATGTCCTCTGCTGGGTCTGGCTACGTGATGGGCCAGCACGACGCGAGGCTCCGCACGCACGACATCGCTGCCGGCTATGCGGCGGCGACCGTAACCGGAGCAGCCGAAGTAGGACTCCGCGCGACGCAGCTGTTTGGCATGCAGTCGATGATCTTCAAGCAGGCCCAGACTGCGATGCTCGCATCAAGCCAAGCTGCCGGAATCGGCACTGATGCGGGCGCCGCTGCATTCAGAAGAGCGGGGACGTACGGTCGGCTGGCGGCCGCTTCCTTCCCTTTCGACCCGTTCTCTCAAGCTGCTGCAGTGGGCAAGAGGATGCCAGGGTGGCAGGCTGCGGGGCGAAGCGCGGAGGCTGCTGCCACGCGAGCAGCCGCCATGCAGCAGGCGGGTATGTCAGTGGCGCGCAGTACGCGCTTCATTGGGGCTGCCGCGCGGATGGGGATGCGTCTGCCCGGCCTGCTGACTGGAGGCGCGACGTTCGGCCTATCCATGGCCGCCCAGGAGGCCGTGATCGGCGCCGCGGGATCAATCTACGAGGGCCATGCAGACCGCATGAAGTCCGCCACGCTGGTAAACCAGACTGCTGGTGCGAGCGGCGTGGCGTTCTCTCAGTCAGAGGCTCGTGGGTCTGATCTCACCGGCATGGCTTCGCGGATGGGGATGGACTTCGAGGAGTTCTCAGGACTTACGCAGACGCTGTCCGCCGGCGGCAACTTCCAAGGAGTGTCGGACCTCCAGGAGTTCAAGTCCAAGCTGAGAGGGTCGCTGCAGCAGCTCAAAGAGATTGCGCAGGTCACCAACTCCACCTTGCAGGAGGCCGCGCAGGTCAGCGCAGCGCTAAAGCAGCAGGGATTCAGCGGGGGCCAGCTGCCTGCCGCAGCCTCCCAGGCCTTTGGTCTTGGCAGCGCCACGGGTCTCGGTGCAGGCCAGTTCCTTCAAGCAGGGGCGATGGGCGCGCAGTACGGTGCGGCGACGAACATGGGCATGTCCCGCGGGTCGTCGATGTTCCAGCAGGCACTTGGCGGTGTCGAGTTCGCAATGCAGCAGGGCAAGTTCTCACCGGAGATGATCCAGCGCCTCGGTGGCTCGAGCTCCTCGGCTACGATGGCGCTGATGCAGGGCACGTTGGGACAAGCGGGCCAGATGGGGTCCACGGTCAGTCAGATGATGGGCTTCATCGCAAAGAAGGGGGAGGGCGAGTACTCCACCCCGGTGATCGACCAGGCCAAGCTGGAGAAGCTGCTCAACGGTGGCGTCAGTCGCCAGCAGCTCGCCGCCGTGTCCCAGTCGCAGCAGGTGCTCGGGATGAGCACCGCCATCCAGCGGGCGGCCATGCCTCAGGTCAACCAGATGCTGCATGCGACGCTCTCGGACGGGACGTCTTCTCCAGAGGAGTACCTCCGCAAGGCGGAGATGATGGGCATCCCACCGGACACCGCGAAGCTCATCATGGAGACAGAGCGCAACCGGGGCTTTACGAATGCGTCGGCCCAGCTCGCGTCCGGATCTGCTCTGGCACAGCACTCGGCAGCCGCATCGGAAAACTCCGGTGGGCTGATCGGTCGCTTGTTCGGCGGAAAGGACACTTTTGGAATCCATAGCAGCATTCGCGACTTCGGCAGTTCCATCAGTCGGAACACACACCAGGTCACGGAGTCGCTGTTTCCTTCCGAGAGGGCTTCTCACACGCCAACTGCGGCTGGCCGGCAGCTACTCATCGACACGGTTAGAAAAACCGGCGGACTGGACGCCATCTCGGGCTTCAACAGCCTTGCCCAGCGTGACGTGGCAGACGATGGATTCGGCGGGTCGGGCAACCCTTTCTCGAAAGGGCGGGGAGAGGCTGTAAGGGAGGCTCGGTTCCGGGAGTTCGAGACGCTGTTTACGCGGAATGAGCGCGGCGCTGCAGGCTCTCGGGCAGCCGTGGGCTTCCTGTTCGGCCGCAACGGCCGCACGGATGAAGGCTCTGTAGGAGAAGATCGGATTTTTGGGGAGACGAGCTTCAGCCGTTTTGCAATTTCCCGCGACGCCGTAGACGAGGCGGTTCGGCACCGCGCAACATTTCGGCCGTCTGAGGAAGGCATCCGACGGGCGTCTCACGCGTTCCGCGGCGACCACATGACAACGTCGAAGCTCTTAGAGAGTATTGGCGTTGGGAAGCTCGGGACGCTTACTGCTGGCAGGCGAGGGCGGGAAGAGCTCGTAGCGCTTGCCGGGGCGAAGATGCTTGGGATCGGCAACCCCGGCCAAATCCGCGACCTGATCGGGAAGGTTAAACGCGGAGAAAGGCTTAGCGACCAAGACGCCATGCTCCTACAGAAAACGAAAGGGGAGTTCCACGCGACTGCAAATGCTGCGGGCTTTAGCGCGCAAGACCTGATCGGGTCAGACATTACCTCGCTTGGAAACTTTGGCGGGATGACCGGAGAAGCTCTCTCCGACAGAGTTGACGAATTGGCCGGTGAAGTGGCAGGTAGTCAGTCAGATCTCAGTGCGAGCCGCGGTGGCGCATTACGTAGTCTTCTTCAGCCTATATCCAGTCATCTCGCCGTAGGAGCCGGCTTACTAGGCGGTGCCGGTGTGCTAGGAGGGGATGCGGAGTCCGATGCCCTAAAAAGCATGCTGACCGGTCCTGGAAAGGCCAGTCACATTCGGAATCTGGGGAAGGTCCGGGACACGATCGAAAGCCTGAAAGGTACGAACGTCAGCAACAGGGATCGGATACAACGCGCGATCGACATGCATATGCCTGGGCTCGAGGGTGATGAACTCAACGCTGTGACAAAGCTGATGGGCGACCAGCAGCGGCTGAGGCTTCTTTCCGATCTCGAGAGGGGTGCATCCGCTGAGGAGTACCACCGTCTCGTCGACCCAATTGCAGGAGCAGTCTCAAACCTCGCTATTGCTCAGTTCGGGGGACGTGTCCGGCTCAAAGGTGGCAGGGGATCCTTAGAAGGAGACTTCGAGGACGCCGCGGTCGAGCACTTGGGCTTCGGGTTCGGGAAGGGGCGTTCTGCGAGGCAGCGCTCAGACGCAATGGCAGCCCTGATGGATGTCGGCCTTCGTGGCGATGGCTCGCTGACCAACGAGGCGAACAAGCTCCGCGAGGCTGGCCTTCGAGACGTGGCTGCGTTGTTCAGCACTGTCGAAGCGCTGGCAGGCGGTGGCGTTGTTAAAGGGTTCGAAGACCTAAGCGAAGACCAACGAAGAAAACTCAAAAACAACCGCAAGGGTGCTATTGATCTCTTGAAGGAAAAAGGCATGCTTTCCGGAATCGCAGGCGCCCAGGCGCAGGCCTCCGCAGACAGTAGCCTGCAAGGCCGCAGCCTCGCCGGCGACCTGCTCGCCTTCAGCAACATGACCAAGGACCTTGTGACCGTGGTTCAGCACATCGTCGACGAGACTGGTGTGAGCATCCCTAAAACCCAGAGTGACACCTCGGGTCAGTTCAACGAGAGTGATGTAAGCGAGGATGGAGCTGCACCTTGATAGGAGAGTATGTCGTGGCTGAGATTTCCAAAGTACAGTTCTTTACCTCGGATGGCATCGTCACTGCGACGGTCCTTGACACCGTAGGCCCGGACCGCATCTTGCTCCACCTGGTGAAAGGTGCCCACTCCGCGCGCATGGTTCAGGGCGAGGACAAGACGGAGTCCATGAGCCGAGACGTGAAGAACCTCATCGTATCCCCCTACACTACGAGCTCGTAATGCCGGTCATCTTGATCGAGAAAGACCCTTTTGTGGCAGCGTTCGACGAACAGAGCGGGGCTGAGAAAACCGCACAGATCAATGTCCGACGACCGCTGAACGGCATCTCGGTCAAAGAGAACGCCTACGCGTACCTATCCGTCGTGACCAGCGCGGGTCAGAAGGTGGCGCTGCTGAACTCCTCCGCTCAGAAGTACGACGACTACGGGAAGGCCTCGCAGACCCACAACTTCATCCTGCAGTCGGTACAGTTTAGCCGACAAGAGCGGGTGCAGGTCCAGGAGACCTTCGGGGACTTCTACACGTTCTTCTTCGGTGAGAGCCCGAGCGTGGCATCCCTCTCTGGCATCCTGTTCAACACGGAAGACTTCAACTGGAAGAACGAGTTCCTCCGCAACTATGACCAGTACCTCCGGGGAACCAAGTGCGTCGAGACCCGTTCTCGCGTCTACCTCGGCTTCGATGACGTGGTGCTCGAGGGGTACATGCTCAACGTCAGCATCCCGCAGCAGTCCGACGCGCCCTATCTGGTAGCCTTTACGTGTTCCTTCCTGATCACCCAGTATATGGACTTGACGACCACCTACAGCAGCACGGTCAAGAGCATAGAGGATGTACGGACAAACAGTGCGGGTCAGGCGACGGAGTACTTGACGAGCACCGCGACGGAAGCGGACCTCGTGGAGTTTGACTCGTCTTCGGGAGAGTGGACGACAAGCTCGGCGACGGGTGAAACGCCGACTGCACTCATCGACACCAGCCCCGCGGTTTCTTTCTCCGGCCTCAACAACCAGGAGAAGCTGTACCTCAGCGCGTCCGAGGCATTGGTGAAGATCGACGTTGACACCCAAGTTCAGCAGAAGGGCACTGACCGGACTACGGCGCTGCTGGCTCGGGCAAAGGACTCTGCGGGCAGCTTCCCGTTGTCCAAGCGGACCGACGCGGTCGTCTCGATCGAGTCGAGCCTCAACACGAAAGTCGCTTTCGGTGCCGCCGTCATCCCTGACCAGCCGGACCTGACATGATTGGCGCACGGATCCACCTGCGACTCTTTGTGGACGGTGTGGAGATCCCCGTCTCCGGCGCAAGCGTCTCCTTCCAAGAAGGTGCGGGCTCGCAGTGTACGGCAAGCATCGTCCCTGCGGACGAGATGCATGACATCCGCCCCCGAGCGCTGGTCACGTTGTTCTACTTGGATTCATCGGCAGACGACACCGCGATCAACTCTCGCCCAGGCGTAACCGACCTTGCTGCTGTCATAGGTCAGTCGAGCGCAACAATCCTCGGGGAAACGCCAAACCCCACGACCTCCATCGACGAGTACAAGCTCTTGTTCATGGGGGAGATGCTCTCGATCACCTACAACAAAAGCGCGGCTGGCCGCTCCGGCTCGTTGGTCTGCCGGGACTTCCTCTCCTACCTCGACGCCCTGAAGATGACGGGCGCGAACTACTCCAGCGGCGGTATTGAGCAGATTGAGAACGCTTTCCAGGGGGCTCGTCTTGGGAAGGACAAGTCGACAACCGCCACGGGGAAAGACCTGAAGACCAATCTGGTGGACTGGATCTCCGGGCAGAAGACGGAAGACGCGGACGGCAACCAGCGAGAGAACGTCGTCATCGGCATACACCGAGCTCTGCGGGAGATCTTCTTCTCCGGGAACTACTTCTACTCGAAGGCCTTCAACCGTCTCCGGCTGGATGATCAGTTCGTTGGCCTGCCTGACGACAAGACCTCCATCAACCTGTTTGACCTCAAGTACTTCAAGAAGTTCTACGACGCCACCTTGGCGCGGCAAGGCTCCCTCGTCAGTGCTCGAGACATCCTGGGAACGCTCCAGGCACCGGTCATGTACAACATGGTCACCATTCCGTGCCCCTATCTGAACACGTCCGCTGACAAGCAGACGCGTGTGTACGACACCGCGGGGTCCGAGCTGGCGAGCAAGATTTGCGAGAAGACCTCGTTCGAAGGTTCCACGCTGAACCAGTTCGTCCTCAAGCCCGACTCTTGGTTCTTTGCCCCGCCGTCGTGCAACATGATCTTCCCGCACATGTACTCCAGCTTCCAGATGTCGCGGAACTACACGGACGAGACCACGCGATTCATCTTGCGGACGGATGACCTGGTACAGGGCGCCGCTTACCAGCAGCTCACTTGGAACTACTTCGCAGGACGGTTCTTCGGCAACGTCGCCTATGTCAAGCCGCGACGGATGAAGGATAGACTCTATGCTCCAGACATCCCAGAGTTCGATGTCTTGACCGGCTCCGGTTCCGGGCAGGGGTTCCTTTCCGACCTCAACGGCATCCTGATGAATCATGAGCGCTTCACTGGTCCGGTCTCCACGTTTGGCTATGCAGGAGCCCTCGGCCAGTACGTCTCGAAGAAGAGCCGTAGAGAGTATCTGGGCTTCTTCACGGACTACATGTTCTGGAAGTATCGCTTCCAGGGTCGCTCGGGCACCGTTGCTATGGGGTTCAACCCCAACATCGTACCTGGCTTCCCCGCGGTGGTATTCGACCGTCCGCTCACCCCCGTGGAGAAACTGGAAAAAAAGCACCGTAAGCACTACATCGGGCATGTGGTGTCCGTCTCCCATCAAATCTCTACGTCCGGGGCGACGACGCACGTCCAGCTCGTCGCGCTCCGTCCTTACGATGAGAGCATCGACTTCGAGGCGCTCAATCTCACAGGGGAGGACGTAGAGCGGAACGGAGAGGGGTCATCTATCGAGGAGATCGCGATGGGCTTCGGCGCCGAGGAGGCCTACTTCGACGAGCGCTACGCGCCTGAGAACATCGGCACGGAGTACTACAGCCACATCCTGGGTTGCGATAGCATCGTGGACGACTTTGAGCTCCGTGTGTCCGACTACGCCAGTGTCGTGTCTGGGAGGCTGCCTGGAGCCGGCGAAGACAAGACGGTCGCCAAGTCGATTCTGGCGCTGTCCGAGCTCTACGACACCGTGCTGCAAGAGGGGATGGACACGCACCAGTTCGGCCGGTCAGTAACCTGGCGCCCCAAAGCTACAATGACCCAAATTTTGGGCTTAGATCTTGGCTCTCACCATAGGCCATCTTCAAATACTCCCGTGCTTGGCCCGTCTGCTCTACAAGAGTTTGACGCCGATGGCTCTTACGTGGGTTTCGGGTTCATGTCGGCCGCTGTAGAGCGCGAGTCTCCTGACGCTAAATCAGGAACGTACTCCGCAACGGAGCAGACAACGGTCACGACGACGACGCCAGTCACAGCAGCCACGGAGATCGTCGGAGGGGATGACTTCAACCTCGCACAAGCACAGCTCGACACAGGCGAGGTGACGACGTCGACTTCCACCGTCGCAACGGATGCAGGCGAGGCGAGCTATGGGTTTGACGACGATCTGGAAGAGCGACAAAAACACCTGCAGCGCTACCTTGACGCGCTCTTGCATCGAGGGATTCGAGGATGATTGATCGCTGGCTGACCTACCTGACCTTCGAGAAGACTGCAGCTGCAGGACACTGGCGCACGCTGCAGCCTGGGCAGACTGGAAAGGACGAGACCGGCAACCCCGTCTCGGGGAAGACCTGGGTTCGCCGAAAGAGCAAGCTTAAGAGCTTCGTGAAGCTCTACCCGCACCAGGAGGGCTTCATGAAGCGCGTGAAGTCTCTCCCCAAGCAGGGTGGCGGTGTTATCGCTGCTCACGGAACAGGCACAGGAAAGACGGTGACTGCCATCGCGGCCTTCGAGGAGCTGAAGGAGCAAGGTAAAGCAAACCGAGCGCTGGTCATTGCCCCAGCGGGTCTGCGCGACAACTTCCTGAGCAAGGGCGTGAAGAAGTTCACGGACTCAAAGGGCATCACGGTCACCCGACCCGGTGAGGACCCTGGGGCTGATGTAGAGTACGTGGTCACTTCATACTCTGCGTTCCGCCAGAACCCACAGGCCTTCATCGACGCCTACAAGCCTGATGTCATCATCGCCGACGAGTTCCACCGAGCTGGTGACCCTACCAGCAAGACGAACATGAGCATCCGCTCAATTCGCGACCAGGTGCCGTACTTCTTCGGCCTGACCGCCTCCGTGGTGCAGAACAACCCCGCTGACGCGGTCCCACTTGTTGAAGTGGCGTCGGGTCGAGATGTCGGGTTTGGCTCCAAGAAGGACTTCAAGCGCAAGCACATCAAGAAGACGCCCTCTGAGCAGCGCGGCGTCTTCGGCGGGCAGACCTACGAGAAGGAGCTCATCCGGCGGCTGGACATTGCAAAGCGCCTGGGGACGACCATCCACTACGTCGAGGATCTGGACGCTACCAAGAAGCCGACCAAAGAGGTGACCACGGTCGCGACTCCGATGAGCAAGGACCAGATGAAGCTCTACCGGCTGTCTATGAAAGGTGTGGACCCGAAGATCCTCGACAAAGTTCGCCGCGGGGAGGAGGTCCCCGACCGGAAGATGATGAACGTCTTTACCAAGCTCATCCGTGCGCGCCAGGTCTCCAACAGCATGCACACGGTCATGGCCGACATGCCGCTGACGGAAGCGGCAAAGCGGACGCCGAAGATCAAGCGCATCCTGGACGACGTGGAGCAGCACATCGCCTCTACACCCGACGCACAGATCATCATCTACACCAACATCGTCCACGGCGGCGTAGATGTTATCGAGGCCGGCCTGAAGGATCGAGGCATCAAGCACGGCAAATTCGTCGGCAAGGGGCAGAAAGGTGTCACCGAGCAGACCCGCCAGCAGGCGGTAAACGACTACATCGAGGGCAAGAACAAGGTCATCATCATCACTGGAGCTGGCGCGGAAGGCCTCTCCCTCGGGAACACCACGCTGGTTGCCCTTGCTGACGGGCACTACAACCCGGAGCGCATCTCTCAGGCCGAGGCTCGAGGTGTCCGCGCTGGCGGCCTATCACACCGCAAGCCAGAGGACCGCAAGGTCCAAGTGCGGCGCTACGTCTCCACGGTGCCTCGCGGCTTCTTCGACAAACTGTTCCTCCGGCCCCAGGAGAAGAGCGTCGAGGAGTTCGTCTACCTGACGGCCAACCGCAAGCAGCGGCTCAACAAGAAGATGCGCGACGTCATCGAAGAACAATCTCGACAGAGCGACCGAGGGGACCGCTCCTTTGGCAGTCGTGTCTTTGGAGCATAGATGAGCACCGTCCTACTGAAGATGGGCTTCCGTGGTGAGCTGCACGAGCTCGCAGAGTCGGGACTGCATGGGAGCCTCTTTGCTGCGCTGGATAAAGTCGCCGAGGCCATGTACCACGGCAGCAACCGCCGGCTCCGCAAGATCAAGACCCAGGACAGCCCGCTCACCGACAAACCAGTTGTGTTCGGCACCCCGGATCGCGAGATGGCGCTGACCTTCATGGGCAAGTGGACGGACGACGACTTCGATCTCGGCCGCATCAACGACGGGCCGCTCCGCCTCAAAGAGGAGTACCCCGGCGCGCTGGAGAAGGTCTACCGAGGGAAGAAGGGCTACCTCTACACCCTCGACCCGAAGGGCTTCCGCGAGCAAGACAACCTGATGCGGTCCGAGCGGGTGTCCGACAGCTCTCCGAGGATCATCAAGCGCGAGCACATCCGCGACCTGCTGGCCGAGCTGGAGCGAAGCGGCATCGACCTGGTCCGAGCTCGCGACGAGTCGCCTCACGTCGAGAAGCGCGTCCGGGAGCGTGCACCAGGCGCCATCCAAGACATCCGCAAGATTCGGGAGGCGCTCAAGACAAAGGAGCTGAAGCGGGGCCAGACCTACCACGCACCCGTCGAGGGCGGGTATGCAGTCATCGGTGACGTTGGCAAGCGGCGCCGGCACCACGTGGTGAAGACCGTCCTTGGCCCCGACATGAAGCCGCCCGGACTGGCGTTGTACGGGATGACGAAAGAGTCGGTCGACAAGGCCGCGCTCCGGTACTGGTACAAGCAGGGGCGCGGGTAATTCGACAAAGGCCGCGGCCAGGGGTACTCTGTTCTTGAGAAGCAGTACATAGAGAACAGACGAGAGAGAACATGAGTAGCAGTGAGTTATTGGCCCGCCGTGCCGTCGCCTGCAAGGGCTGGCGGTGGATGCCGGGAATGATCGACAGCGAGGGCTGGCGGTATTCTGGGAAATCTGGAGGCTGCACCATGAATAGACAAGAGATGCCCCGGTTTATCAGCGTCACATTCGCCATTCTGGGGCCGGTCGTGTTGGCACTGAACAGCGGGCTGATTCCCCAGCCATCTGGCGTGTATCCGCCTGCGGACTATGGCGACATGGGCCTTGCGGCGCTGCTGACGCTCGCGGGCTGGGCGCTGGAGGGACCGCCGCTCGCACGGTGGGTCAGGCGCACGGTGGGTCAGGCGCAAGCTCGACAGGGAGGCAGTATGAGCAAAGACAAGCGAGAGAGGCTGGCAGCAAAGGAGTACGTAAAGAGGGAGGTTTACGATGAAATCCATGAGCAGTGGAAGCGTGAGCGCACGCCTCAAGGTTGAGCTGCAGCGCGTTCGTGCGGCACGGATACGAACGCAGGCGGCGGCTGACGATATCGCAAGGCAGTGGCGAGACGTGGGCACCTGTTGCCCAGACTGTTTCTCTCGGGGTCAGTGGAGCGCGTTGCTTGAGCGGGTCGATCGGCAGGATGTCATCATCAAGAACCTCTCCCGGAAGGTCCGGGCGATGGCAGAGGCGCCGGTAGAGGTGGTGGCAGAGGCGCCGGTAGAAACCCCTGCGCGAACAGGTATCCTCAAAGGATTGCTGTCCTGGCTGCTGTCGTGATAGGCTACCGCTGTCAGTGCAGCTCCGGCTGTCGGCCAATTCAGGCCGCTGACAGACCAAGGTAAGACATCATGGCAAAGGCCACCGGATTCTCAGCCCTCGCGGCCCTCACTACCTTCACCGCCAAGAAGTGGTTCACCAAGTCGTTCGTGGATCTCGTTGAGGAGATCAGCCTTCGCTACAGCAAGCGAACTGAGATTCTCGATGGCGGCCTGATCACCAAAGGGACTACCCTTAGCGCCACGGTTTGTGACATTACCGTGGCTGAGATGAAGATCATCATGGGCGGAGTGTTGAGTACGGTCAGCGCAATCTCTGACAAAGATTGCCTCGCTCCAGAATCTGCTTTTGGGCAGGCGATCTTCTCTGACGGTTCTAACGGGGCTGGGCTTACTCTCTCTAGTTCTGCAAGAGCTTTTATTACCATCATCGTCTGCAACTCTGATAGTAACGGCTCCACCTCCGCCACCCCCTTGGTGATTGCGGTGATCAACGGCGTGGGTTCGAGCCCTGTCGCCACCGCCCACCTCACTACGGCCGAGATCAATGCGGCTCTGGCCGCCTCCACCGGTAAGCACGCCGGTGTGACGGAGTGGGCACACATTGGCCGTTTTGAAGTCCTTGAGGGTACCTTTGGCGCCCTCCAGAACAACACCGAGAACCGGAACAACCACCTCCGTGCCTGATACAGGCTTCTTGCCCTAATGGTGGGGAGCTCATGTCCGACTTCAAGGCCTTCTCTACAGAGCTGGTCAAGATCGCAGCCGAGGACACTTCTAAGAGCTACGCCTCTCAGATGGTGGCCACGCTACCCTTCGCTCTGGCGAAGGGCGCTGTCGACGTGCCCAAGGGTGCGGTAGACAAGGCGGTCGACCAGACCATCCGCTCCGGAAAGCTGCCGTCAATCAAGGCGGTGGCTTCCCGGGCGTTCTCTCGTGGAGGAGCCACCCTGGCAGCGGGCACCATCACCACGCCGATGTTCCTCGGCGGCCTGAAGGACCTCAAGAACTCCAAGAACAAGTCAGACCAGAACAAGGCGATGGCAAAGCTCATCGGTTCTGGCTTCCTCTACTCTGCCCTCAAGGGCGCAGTAGAGACGATGGGCGAGAAGGGCCTCTCCGGCGTGAAGCCGAAAGACGCGCTGCGCCTGGCGCGCAATGTCGGAAGCGCTCGAGGCATCATCGGCGCTGGGTCCGCGGCCTTGACCGCTCGGGGCATCGTTCAGTCTCGATCAGGAGACCCTGGGAAGAAGAAGCGTCCGAGCTGGCAGCGTGACGCAGTCACTGGCGCTTCTCTCGGTGCGGCCAAGGGCGTCCTCGACGAGCTCGCAGAGAAAGGGGTCAAGAGCATCAAGACCCCCGCGGGTCTCCGTAGCGTGGCGGCCCGTGCTGGCGGCCGGGTTGCCTCTGGAGCCATCGGTGCCGTTGCGCTGGGCAAGCTGTTCGACTCTTACATGAAGAAGACCTCCTCGGACCAGTCTTCTCCCGCCCCCACCCCAGGGAGCATCTACGCCTCCATGCGGCAGCAGTCCGCGACGATGGACACGCCAGACGTGTATGCCGCATACTCGGCGCACCTTGCACAGGGCGACCCCGAGAAGAACCCGACCCGGCGAGCTGTGATGTACGCGCTCTCCGACACACTCAAGGAGCGTGGCGAGCCCACCGTCGCGGAGAAGATGCGCGACCAGGTCTCGCCGCCAACTACTGCTGCCGTCACAGCTGCGCTCATTGCCCCCAGCGCCATGGTTGCTGTCGCAGACCGCATCCCCATGGCGTCGGACAAAGCCCTCGCCAGCGCTCTGGAGGCGGCTGCAGTCAGCAGGGGCATCGAGGTGGTGCGAAAGAACCCGGAAGACCTCTGGGGGCGCTGGTCTCCCTACAGTGGCGCAGCCTCTTTAGAGGAGCGCAAGATTATCCTCGGGCCCAAAGCAGGCGCTGAGACCATCGCGCACGAGATCGGGCACCTTTCCGCAGGGCCTCTGCGCCGCAAGGTCTTGCACAACCCGCTCGTTGGAGTCACGGCATACCAGTCGGCGGCACTGGCCCTGGCCGTTGCTCCTGCTGTCCTCCTGGCCAACCTCAACGACGGCAGCTTCGCAACGAAGAAAGAGATCGAGCAGAAGAAGCGCACCATCGACAACCTTCGTCGAGCTGGTGCGGTTGTGATGGCTCCTCGACTGCTCGAAGAAGGACTGGCATCAACCAAAGCGGTTACGCTTTTGCGCGATGCTTTGGTGGAGGGCGGGGAGCCTCCCGCGACCGCAACACTCCGCGCTGTTGCCCGCAGCGCCGCTCGTCTGGGTCCGGCCTTCCTCACTTACACAAGCCCCTTGATGGCGGCTGCGATACTCTCGCGACACCTGGGTAAGCGCGCCAAGGCGGTGGAGAAGTAGATGGGGAGCAATCTCGCACAAGACTTTATCATGGGCGTCGACCCTTTCGGGGTCTACACTTCCCAGTATGGTCAGGAAGCTGAGCAGGCCGGCCTGTCCGAAGGTCAGCACCGAACGAAGCAGCTTGTGAGCGCTGCTGGTGGCGTAGCGGGCGGCGGTGTCTTGCTGCCCTCCGCTGTCATGGGAACCGTTACCGGTGCACAGAAGGCCTTGGCCGCGGGCAAGGGTAAGCGCTTGGCGGCATTCGGGAAGGGCTTCCTCGAGGGTGCGAAGAAGCCCGTCAAAGGCGCGCGCGACCTGTACCGGGCTCAAGGTGCAATCCGGCGCGCCGGCAAAGGTTCGACCAAGTTGACGGACGCGGAAGCCAGCGCGTTCAAGAACCTTATGGGCGAAGTTCAGGTCAAAAGCCTGTTCGAAGGATCCGATAAGAGCCTATTCGGCCGCGTTGCTGGGGCCGTCCGAGGTGCTCGCGGCGCAAAAAAGCTCCTCTCAGACGGAGTACTTACGAAAGACATGGCAGCCACCTTGAAGAGCCCGCTAACTCAAGGTGGGATGATGCTTAGTCTCCCTCTCTTGGCGGGTGGAGCCTTTGGCGGCGGCGCAGCTGCGCTACAGTACGGAAAAGGGCGTGAGTCCGAAAAACAATTTCGACGTCGATCAGGAAGTTCTATGTACAAGATGAGCAGCGTTGAACAGGCAGCCGCCCAGGCTGGGTTCTACAGCGAACTGGAAAAGATTGCCGGATTCAAAGACCTGACGATCGCCAAGATTGTTAAGGCAGGCCCGATGGGCGCGGCCCGAGCCGCAGGCCGGACCGTCCGGAAGGCAAAAGACGCCGTCAAGAGCGTCACCGGATACCCCAGTAAGCTCTATGGTGCCTACGCAGAAGGGTTCCACCAGCGCTCCATGGCAGACCGGTTCAAAGCCCTCGGCGAGGACATCGGTAACATTGACCCCGCTACGCTCGCGGTGCCCGCCCTGGTTGGCGGGACCGGTGTTGCGGTAGGGGCCGGTTTAGGATTGGCCTCCCGCAAGCGCAACAACAGAAACCAAGGGTACTGAAATGACTGCGTCATATGCCATGTCGCCGGACGACGTCTTTGGCCTGCTCGGACCTGCCGTCGAAGAATTCTACTGGAAAGAGCTCGAGAAGATCGCAGCGCGCGTACCTGTCGGGGCTTTGGCTGATGCGACACAAGTCTTGTTCAGAGGCAAGCCTGTCCGTCTAACCGGCCGCGGCGCTCCCGCCCGACGTGCTCAGGATATGGCCTTCGAACTCTCCGGTGGGCAGACCTACGATCCGGGAAAGGTGCCGATCCGGGCAGCTGACACTCTCCAGAGAGAAGCGGGGAAGCTTCCTAAGTCGCGCGCCCCTCGGCATGCTGGTCAAGTGCGCAAAAACACTAAGGGGCAAGAGCTCTTCGCCAAAAGCGCGCCACCACCTGTCCCCCCTGAGATTAAGGGAGACCCAAGTCTCCGTGTCCGGCCAAAGGTTGAGGGAGACCCGAGCCTCCGTGTCCGGCCAGGGCTCGTAGGAGACCCG
>MDTG01233303.1_pt1 | contig 30134 bp, 30 predicted proteins | sample 811421 | NCBI WGS metagenome assembly MDTG01 (sample SAMN05326645, study PRJNA326480) | marine metagenome | isolation source: seawater | place: Pacific Ocean: South East | collected 2011 | reverse complement strand
TATGGATTTTTAAAAAAGATTTTTTTAATTACCCATTTTCTAATTTAATGATAAAAGTATTTAAAAAGATTTAAAATTAATTAAAAATTATGGGGATTTTTAGATTTATCTTTTATGTTTTTATCTTAGTTATAAACTTAGATTTTAAAACTTGTAATGCTCAAATTAATGATCACGAAAAAGCAATCGAAGCAGTAAAAAGTGGAGAGATCTTACCCTTAGACCAAATTTTAATCAATATTAGAAGTCAATTTGATGGAAGAGTATTAGCAATCAACTTAAAAGATAATGAACAAGGTCTTTTTGGTTGGGTTTATGATATAAGGATGATAAATTCATATAACGAAGTCATAAATTTGAGAGTTGACGCAGGTACATCAACAGTTTTAATGGTTGAAGGGGCAAACTAAATATCATGAGAATATTAGTTGTTGAAGATGATCCTAATTTGAATAAACAGGTAAAAAATGCACTTGAAGATAATGGATATTCGGTTGATATAGCTTTAGATGGTGAAGAAGGTCACTTTTTGGGTGATACAGAACCTTATGACGCAGTTATTTTAGATTTAGGTTTACCAAAAATTGATGGTTTAACGGTTTTAGAAAATTGGAGGAAAGAAAATAGAAAATTTCCTGTTTTAATTTTGACTGCTAGAAACAGATGGAGTGAAAAAGTTAATGGATTTGATGCTGGAGCAGATGATTATGTAACTAAGCCATTTCAAATGGAAGAGTTACTCGCAAGATTAAGAGCATTAATTAGAAGATCTGCCGGCCATGCCACCTCAGATATAGAATGTGGTCCACTTAAAATCGATACAAAATTAAACAAGGTTTTTATAAATGGTACTAAACTAAAACTAACCTCACATGAGTACAAAATTATTGAATATTTTTTGCATCATCAAGATAAAGTTATTTCACGAACCGAATTAACCGAACACATATATGATCAAGATTTTGATAGAGATTCTAATACTATTGAGGTCTTTATAGGGCGACTCAGGAAAAAAATAGGAAATAACATGATAAAAACTGAAAGAGGTTATGGTTATAGACTATCACTAGAAGAATGAAGAAATTGAATTACCTTAATTCATTAGCATTAAGACTTTTTTTGAGTGCATTTGTTTGGATATTGTTAACCTTAATGGGAGGTGGGTTATTATTATCAGACCTCTTTAGAGAAACAGCGGAAAAATCATTTGAGGATAAATTAAATTTATTTATGGAAACACTAATTGGATCCAGTAAAATAGACTCAAGTGAAAGCATAACAGTGGTAAATCCTATTGGAGATCCTCGATTTTTCCAACCTTATTCAGGCTGGTATTGGCAAATTAATGAGGGTTCACAGACCTTAGTTAGATCAAGATCTATGTGGGATCAAGTTTTGACTTTAGACAAAAGATTAATTGGAGGTAGAGCACAATTTTTAGATCCAAATTTACAAAATAGAGATAGAAAAGTAATTTCATCTCAAAAACTTAAAATATTGCAAAGAGAAATCTCATTCCCAGGATTTGAAAATCCCTTAACGTTTATGGTGAGTGGTGATACTGGAGAATTTGAAAAGAATATTTTAGCTTTTAACAATATTTTAATAATTTCACTAGTAATTTTAGGTATGGGATTATTAATTTCAGTTTATTTGCAAGTAAAGTATGGTCTCTTGCCACTACAAAAAATTAAAAATTCACTTTTTAAAATCAGGAATGGAGATGCATCAAAGTTGGAAGATAATTACCCTACTGAGGTTTCACCACTTGCAAAGGAAATCAATATTTTGCTCGAGCATAATGAAAAGATTGTTGAGAGGGCAAAAACACACGTAGGCAATTTGGCACATGCACTAAAAACCCCACTCACCATAATAAGTAATCATGTGGATGAAAAAAAAGACAAAGATCTTAAACCCCAAATTGAATTAATAAACAAGAATATTGATAGATATTTGAATAAGGCTAGATCCTCAGCTAATGTAAAAATTATTAAAAATAAGATAAAAGTGGAAAATCATGTGAAAAAGATCGCTAGTGTATTTCAAAAGATTCATCCACATAAAAATATTAAAGTTGTAGTCAAAGATAAAAATCTTTTGATTCCTGGTAATGCAGACGACCTAGACGAAATTCTTGGAAATTTGTTAGAAAACGCATGTAAGTGGACTAAAAAACTTGTTGAGATAAAAGTTCAAAGATTTTCGAAGGATTCAGTAAAATTCACTGTTTCAGATGATGGACCTGGTCTCCCAAAACACAAGCGAGCAGAAGTATTTGCTCGTGGTTTTAGACTTGATGAACAAACACCTGGAACAGGTTTAGGTCTAAATATAGTTAAAGATACAGTCGAACAATATTCGGGAAAAGTTTGGCTGACGCAATCAAATTTTGGTGGACTTACAGTAAACTTACTATTACCTTTGTCAATTTAATCAATTGTATGTTCTAATTGGTTTAAAACTTTTTCTGTGAAATTTTGTAATACCAAATTTTCTTATTGCTTGTAAATGTTTTTTGGTACCATAGCCCATATTTGATTTCCAACCATATTCAGGATAAAAAGAATCTAAATATTCCATTATTTTATCCCTAAATACTTTCGCTAGAATTGAGGCAGATGCTATGGCAATTGATTTCTGATCCCCTTTAATTAAAAAATAAGTATTTTTTTTAAATTCAAATATTTTTTTACCATCAATTTTTATAATTGTATTCAAATTTTTAAATTTCGTATACGCTCTTTTCATAGCTAATTTTGTTGCAATATTTATGTTTAGATTGTCGATTTCTTCAACATAAGCAACTCCAAAATTAAAATATGAATGTTTTTTTAGAAATTTTGATAATTCAACTCTTCGATTTTTATTTAATTTCTTTGAATCATTGATCAAATTTAGACTTGAACACTTTAAAATTGAAGATTTAAGCAGTATTGCGCATGCCACTAGCGGACCAGACCATGAGCCTCTCCCAACTTCATCTATACCAATTACTCTTTGCTCTATATCAGTTAAGGAATCAATCATATTATTCTTCTAATAAACGTGGAATTAATTCAATTAGGTTACAGGGTTTATGATTAATGTTAAGTTGAAACTTTAAAATATTGTCCCAAGCATCTTTACAGGCTGATGGTGACCCAGGTAATGAGAAAAAAAATTTTCCTTTAGCAATTCCTGCTACCGCTCTTGATTGAAGTGCTGAGGTTCCTATTTTTTTGAAGCTTATTTGTCTGAAGATTTCACCAAAACCAGGAATCTCTTTTTCTATTATCGTTTTTAACACTTCTGGAGTTGAATCTCGTCCAGTCAATCCTGTGCCTCCAGTAGTAATTATTATATCAATCAGATTGTTTTTAAGACATGCTTTGAAGAATTCTTCAATTTTATCTATATCATCTTTAATTATACATCTTGAAAAAAAGTTATGATTGTCTTTTTTAATTCTATCTTCTAAAACATCACCTGATTTATCATTTGCAAAAGTTCTGGTATCAGAAATAGTTGCAATGGCAATATTCAATTTTTTTTTTTGCTTCATCAACTAATTCACTTTAATAATCTTTTTCAGTTTACAAATATCCAACCAAGTATTTTTTTTTTCTAAGGCATTATTTACCAAAAATGAAGGATCGCGCATTATAAAACTTTTGATCATCAATTTTTTTTGTTCATAAGAAAATTCTTTGCCTCTTAATTTTATAATAGGTTCATTTCTTTTCAATAAATATTTTGCAGCAAAACAACCTAAAATCAGCAATAATTTAGGATTAATGATTTCAATTAGTTCATACATGAGTGGTAAACAGAACTCTATTTCATCAATACTAGGTTTTCTATCTCCTGGAGTCCGCCAGAATATTAAATTTGAAATATAGAAATTTTTTCTAGAATAACCTATGTTTGAAAAAATCTTATCGAAAAATTCACCTTTTTTTCCTGATAATGGTATTCCACTAATATCTTCCTCCTTATTGGGCATGTCACTAATTATCATAATCTTTGAGTCTATGTTTATATCCGAAAAAACGCAGTTACTTGCTGTTTCTTTAAGATTAAAATCTAATGAACTTATTTTCCTTTTAAAATTGTAGATTCTTTTTTTTTTATTCTGAAAGTTCAAGCTTTTTTTGACACTTAAATCATCTGCTTTCCAAGAAGTATTGATAAACTTACTAGAAGTTTTTTTTCCTATGTTATCTTTAATACCTATTTCATTACAAAATTCAATAAAAGGCTTTGTGTTTTTGATAACCATTTCATATATAATAACTATAACATATAAAAATTAAATTACTTTTGTAAATTATAAAGGCATTATGAATAGAGAGAGCATGGAATACGATGTAGTTGTTGTTGGAGGTGGACCATCAGGTCTAGCTGCAGCAATACAGTTTAAAAAGCTTTGTATAAAAAATAATAAAGATTTTAGTATATGTGTTGTGGAGAAAGGTTCGCAGATTGGCGCTCATACTCTTTCTGGTGCAGTTCTTGAGACAAAAGCCTTAGATGAGTTAATTCCTGATTGGCAATCAAAAGATTCTCCAGTAAAAACAAAAGTTACGAACGAAAAATTCATGTACTTAAGTGAAAAAAGAGCTATAAAAGTCCCAACAATTTTTTTGCCTAAAGTTATGCACAATAAAAATAATTTCATAATTTCATTAGGCAATCTAAATATTTGGTTGGCAAAACAGGCAGAGGAACTAGGCGTTGAGATTTATCCAGGTTTTGCTGCCTCAGATTTAATTATTAAGAATAATAAACTTGTTGGGATAACTACAGGTGACCATGGTATTTTGAAAAATGGCGAAAAAGGTCCTAATTACCAACAGGGAATAGATATCCTATCGAAATATGTTCATTTTGCTGAGGGATGTAGGGGGCATTTAGGAAAGCAAATAATTAAAAATTTCGGTCTTGATAAAAATTCTCAACCTCAAACTTATGGAATTGGATTAAAAGAACTTTGGGAAATTGATGATGAAAAATCAAATCCTGGTGAAGTCGTTCATTCTGTTGGGTGGCCTTTAGACCAAGAAACATATGGAGGTTCTTTTTTATACCATCTAGATAAAAACCTTGTTTCAGTTGGATTTGTAATTGGTTTAGACTATAAAAACCCTTATCTTTCACCATATGACGAATTTCAAAGATTTAAAACTCATCCAAAAATAAAGGATATTTTCAAGGGTGGAAAAAGAATATCCTATGGTGCAAGAGCGCTTAATGAGGGTGGGTGGCAATCTCTTCCAGATTTAGTTTTTGATGGAGGTTGCCTGATTGGTTGCGAAGCTGGAACATTGAATACTCCTAAAATAAAAGGAACTCATACAGCTATGAAATCTGGTATGATTGCAGCAGAAGAAACATTTAAAGCTTTGGTCAGTGGAAGAAGGAATGATAGATTGGATTCATATCAAAAGACATTTAAATCATCTTGGGCAGGTAAAGAGTTATATGATGCCAGAAATGTTAGGCCTGCTTTTAAGTGGGGATTAAAGATTGGAATGCTATTATCTGGCATAGATCAAAATATTTTTCGAGGTAAGGCCCCATGGACATTATCTCATCATATTGAAGACCATAAGTCTTTACTTGATATTTCAAAAGTAAAGAAAATTGATTATCCTAAACCAGACGGTATTTTAACTTTTGACAAGTTGACCAATGTATCATTCACTTCAACCTATCATGAAGAAAATCAACCTGGACATTTAAAAATTATAAATGAGGATATTCCAATTAGTTACAATAATAAGTATTTTGACTCACCTGAACAAAGATATTGTCCCGCTGGTGTTTATGAAATTGTAAGAAATTCTGAAAGCTTAAAACTACAAATTAATGCGCAGAATTGTATCCATTGCAAAACATGTGATATTAAAGACCCAAGTCAAAATATTACATGGATAGTCCCGGAAGGAGGGGGAGGTCCAAATTATACAAATATGTAAGATTTTTTACGTATTTTTTTTTATTTGTCTTAGTTTTAGCACTTTATTGTCAAATGAAATAAGATTCTTAAAAAATAAATCATCCGAGTCTTCACCTTCAGAATCTGGAATATACCTTTCTTGGATAATTGCTCAAAAAAACGGTAATTATAAAAAAGCTTTTGATCAAGTTTCAAAAATTAAGTCCTCTTTAACAAAAATTGAAACCTTAAAGAAAGCATTTTTTTTATCTTTAAACCATGGTACATGGGACTCAACTGTATATTTTGCCAAAAGAATTGAAATTTTGGACTCGAAATTTTTTTTTCCTAAGTTAGTTTTAGCAACTCACGAATTTATTAATGGAGATCCAAGAAAAGCTGAAAAATTATTTAAAAAAATAGATTTTTCAATAACTAATGCTAAGTTTATTAACATAATATTAGCATGGATAAACTTTTCACTTAAAAAAGATCCTCATTTTTTAAATATCATCAACGAAAAAGAAATAAAACCTGAAAACTGTACACCCTTAGAGTGTTTGCATTCCGGGCTTTTGAATAAACTTTCGGGAAGGAAAGTAAAGTCCAATAAATTTTTCGAAGAACTAAAAAATAGTCAATCTTATAGAATATTGGAAATTCTTTCAGTAAATTATCTTGAAAATAAAGATATTGAATCAGCTGGTGAAATTCTTGAAAAGTTAAAGAGTGAGAATCTTACGGTTTCTAATATTGATGATTTGATTAATATAAAAAATCAATTTAGTCCAGTTGAACTTCCTCGAGATGGTTTGGCGGAAGTTTTTTTAAACATAGCAGGTTGGTTTTATGAAAATAAAATTTATGATATCTCAAGTTATTTTTGTAACATTGGATTACAAATAAGACCTGACTTTTATTCTTTAAAATTTTTATTAGCAAATGTTTATGAAAAACTTGAATATAATGAGACTTTAATAGATTTTTTAAATAATACGACTCAATCAAAAATCTATGATCTTCAATTGTCAAAAATTAAATTTAGAACTTTAAATATTTTAGAAAAAAAAGAAGAATCAATACAAATATTAAGGGAACTTTTAAAAAAAAACCCCAACAATAATGAAGTAATTTTGATTTTGGCTAATTTTCTCAGAAGTGTTGGAAAGTATAAAGAATCAATAACTTATTATGACAGTGTAATAGACCAAATTGACAATGAAGATCCACGATATTGGAATGTATTTTACTCTCGAGGAATTTCATATGAACGCATAAAAAAATGGAATTTAGCTGAACAAGATTTCTTATTGTCATTAAAATTAAACCCTGAAGCTCCATATGTTCTAAACTATTTGGGTTATAGCTGGTTAGAACAAAAAAAAAATTTGAATAGGGCTCTAGGTTTAATCAAAAGAGCCTCTGAAATTCAACCTAACGATGCATACATCACCGATTCACTCGGATGGGCTTACTATTTATTAGGAGAATTTGAAACGTCAATTAAGATTTTAGAGCATGCAATTAGGATGTTGCCGACTGATCCAACACTCAATGATCATTTGGGTGACGCCTACTGGGAGGTAGGTAGAAAATTTGAGGCAATTTCTCAGTGGAAAAAAGTTCTTGTTTTTAATCCAGATAAAAAGTTAAAAAGAAAAGTTGAACAAAAAATTTTTAAATTTAAATGATTAAAAACTCAATTAAAATTTTCAATACATTTGCTGAAGCATTTCCCATGAAATGCTCACGTCTAATTGTAACTGCAGAAACTAAGGAGTGGGCAAAAATTGCAGCCAATTCCTTTACTGGATTTGCTACTTCGGTGATAGCTTGTGGTTGTGAGTCAGCAATTGAAAAAATTTTAAATAAGAAAGAAACACCTGATCAAAGACCTGGAGTATCAATATTAATTTTTTCAATGTCCTCAAAAGAATTATCCAAGCAGATATTAAATAGAGCAGGACAATGCATTATGACTTCTCCGACCTCAGCACTTTTTTCAGGAAATAATGGAGATGTTAAGATTAAACTCGGAAATTCATTAAGGTATTTTGGTGATGGCTTTCAAATATCCAAGCAAATTGATAAAAAAAGATTTTGGAGAATTCCAGTGATGGATGGAGAATTTATTTGTGAGGACTATGCTTATCAAATTGATGGCGTAGGTGGTGGGAATTTTTTAATTTTAGCTGATACGAAATTAAATGCTTTAAAAGCTTCAGAGGCTGCAGTTCAAGAAATGCAAAAAATACCAAATACAATTTTGCCTTTTCCAGGTGGAGTTGTTAGGTCAGGATCAAAAGTAGGTTCTAAATATAAGTCATTATTAGCATCAACCAATTTTGAGTATTGTCCGACAATTAAAGGAGTTGTTAAAACAGCATTATCAAGAGAAGAAAATTCTGTCTTAGAAATTGTCGTTGATGGGGTAACAAAAAATGATGTAATCTTATCTTTAAAAGCAGGTATAAAAGCAATACTGAAGCTTGGTAAAGAAAGCGGTGTAAAATCAATTTCAGCAGGAAATTATGGAGGTAAACTTGGTCCATTTCATTTTCATCTTCATAAAATATTAAAATGAATAAAATACAACTTACACCTAAAATAAAAATAGACGCTGACTTAAATCTAGAAGAATTATCAAAAATTAATATTCTTAAATCTGATAAAAAAAAGCTTGGAATGATTAGAATCAAATATAGAAATAGAATTTGCTTACTGCGTGATATTTTTAAAATAAACATAAAAAAAAACTCTGTAAATAAATTATTAATTAAAAAAGCAAATATTTTTTTCCAAAACCTTGGTGTCAAATGGCAGAACGATTTGTTGGAGATTTTTGGAGACGTTGGTTCTTTTTTGGGAGCAAATATGATTAATGGCAAGATTGTAATTCATGGATCTTGTCTTAATTTTTTAGGTTCAAATATGAGTGGTGGTGAAATTATAATTAAAAATAATGCTGGGAATTTTGTTGGTTCTTCGTCTTCTGGAAGTCTAACTGGGATGAAAAATGGAAAAATTTACATACATGGGAACGCCGGGGATTATTTGGCATATAAAATGAGAAGAGGCTTGATAATGATTAAAGGAAATGTGGGGAATAATTGCGCAAACTTGATGATTGCAGGAACAATTGTTGTCAATGGTAATATTGGAAATGACTTTTGTCTAGGTATGAAACGAGGAAGTTTGTTACTAAACAAAAAGCCGAAAAAATTATTAAGTAGATTTAAGGATTGTGGATTACATGAATTAAATTATTATAAAATTTTTAACTCTTTATTTAGAAATTTTGGTTTTAAAAAAGCTTCAGCTTTTAAAAAATTCGTTGGTGACACAACAAATTCAGGATTGGGGGAAATTCTTATAGCTGATAATTAATAATTAATAATTAAAAATTAATTTTTTCTTTTATTTTTTTTATCAAACCTACAGCTCCTTCATTTTTAATGATTGAAAAAAATTCTGATTTTTTTGTAGCTATTTCGCTAATAGATCCAGTGAGCAAAACATCAAAAACCTTCCAATTTTCATCATTATTCACAAGTAGATAGTTGATTTTTATAGGCTTGTCATTGTTAATATTTAAGTTTGTTTTGATAATTTTTCTATCATCATCAATTTCTTCTGAATTTACATATTCAAAATTTAGAACTTCTATATTTTTAAATCTTTTCGCATAATTAAAAGAAATGTAATCAAGAAAAACATCACTTAATTCATTCTGCAATCTTAAATCTAAATCTTTCCAATTTCTTCCGTAAATGAATTTTATCATTTTTTCATAATCAAAAGTTTTAGATATAATATTCTTTAAAAATTCGGTTTTTTTACTCATTGTTTCTATGTTATAATTACAATTTTTTAATGAATTATGGAATTCTTCTATACTTTCAACAGCCTTTTCGGAACAATAAATATTCGTTGAAAAGAATAGGAAAAAAGAGAATATTAAAAAAAATTTATTTTTATTTTTCATTGATCTTAAAATTTTATAAGTTAACTATTTAATATTTAATATACTATGTCAAAAAGAATTTTCATCACAGGTGCGAATGGTTTTTTAGGTTCTTCGATCACCAAACTGGCTTTGAAAAAAAAATTCAAGGTCAGAGCTTTAGTAAGAAAAAATTCTAATATTTCACACTTTAAAAAACTTGATGTAGAAATTGTTTACGGTGATCTTCGAGATTTTAAATCACTAGAATCAGCAGTTGAAGATTGTAAGATTTTTTTTCATGTCGCTGCTGATTACAGATTGTGGGTGAGAAAAAAATCTGAAATGTATGAATCAAACGTTCAGGGAACACAGAATTTAATTGAGGTTGTAAAAAAAATTAAAAATCACAGAATGGTTTTAACATCAAGTGTTGCCACTATTGGTATTAATAATAATGTGTCCGATGAAAACACACCTGCAGATTTTTCACAAATGATTGGAGACTATAAAAAATCTAAATATTTGTCAGAAAAAATAGTAAAACAAAATATAGACTCTGGTTCTATTCATTGTATTATAGTTAACCCCTCCACACCTATAGGCCCTGGAGATCTCAAGCCAACGCCAACTGGAAATGTTATACTTCAAGTTTTAAGAAAAAAAATGCCAGCATACGTGGAAACAGGGTTAAATATAGTACATGTTGATGACGTGGCTCAAGGACATTTTCAAGCTCTACAAAAAGGAAAAATTGGTGAAAGGTATATCCTCGGTGGCGAAGATTTAGAATTTAAAAAATTTTTAGACATGATTTGCGCATATGCTAATCTACCAATGATTAATTTTAAAATACCAAAAAAACCCCTGTATCCATTTGCTTTTCTCAATGAATCATTTGCTATGATTGATAAAAATTATACACCAATGTTGACAATTGACGGCTTAAAGATGTCTGAAAAAAAAATGTTTTTTTCATCTGAAAAAGCAAAAAAATATCTAGGATATAGACCTAGGAATGTAAATAGTGCTATAAAAGATTCTGTGGATTGGTTTAAGAAATATTTTATAAAATGAATGTCATATAGGAGAACCTAAGTTTGAAACCTTTAAAAGTATATTTAGCCCAACCTAGAGGATTTTGCGCAGGAGTTGAAAGAGCTATAACTATTGTCGAAAAAGCTATCGAAATATATGGTCCCCCTGTTTATGTTAGACATGAAATTGTACACAATAAAAGAGTTGTTAATAATTTGATTTCAAAAGGCGCTATATTCGTTCAAGAACTTGACCAAATTCCTGCAGGAGCAGTTACAGTATTCAGTGCACATGGCGTGGCTCAAAAAGTTGAAGATACAGCTCATCTTAGAGAGCTTCCTGTTTTAGACGCCACCTGTCCCTTAGTAGCAAAAGTTCATAAAGAAGGACAAAGATATTCCTCAAAAGGTTATGAGGTTGTACTCATAGGTCATGAAGGTCATCCTGAAGTTGTAGGAACTATGGGAAGAATCTCAGGAGATGTCTATTTAGTTTCTAACACCGAGGATGTAAAAAAATTAAAGGTTAAGAACCCTTCAAAACTCTCGTACATTAGTCAAACGACTCTATCTGTTGACGATACTAAGGTTGTTATAGAAGCATTGAAAGAAAGATTCCCCGAAATAGAAGGTCCTGATGTTAAAGACATATGTTATGCAACACAAAATAGACAATCCGCTGTAAAGGATTTAGTAGATCATGTTGATTTGATGTTGGTTGTAGGTGCTAAAAATAGTTCAAATTCAAACAGATTAAGGGATTTAGGTGAGGAGTATGGTGTTAACACATATTTAATTGAATCTTGTCAAGACCTCGATAGTAGTTGGTTTGATAATGTGAATTCTGTGGGAATTTCTTCTGGTGCTTCTACTCCAGACGAACTTGTTAACGAAGTTATTGAAAGAATATCCACTTTTAGAAAAATAAAAATTGAAAAAAGACCAGGCATTGAGGAAAATGTTGTTTTTAAATTACCTAAAGAACTTGTAAATCATCAGCTTGCAAATTAATATACAATAGAAATAAGTTAATAATATGTCAATTCCACTAATCCAACAAATTCGTGTAGGTTCCTACATTTTAAAACAAAAGCTACTAAAAAAAGAGAGATATCCTTTAGTTTTAATGTTAGAACCTCTTTTTAGATGTAATCTGGCGTGTGCAGGTTGTGGAAAAATAGATTATCCAAAAGAAATCTTGGATCAAAGACTTTCTGTTGAACAATGTATTGATTCAGTTGAAGAATGTGGTGCTCCAATAGTCTCTATTCCAGGTGGCGAACCATTAATCCATAAAGAAATGCCTATTATAGTTAGTGAGTTGATAAAGAGAAAAAAATTTGTATATCTTTGTACTAACGCCTTACTCATGGAAAAAAAACTTAACCAGTATAAACCAAGTTCTTATTTTACCTGGTCTGTTCATCTAGATGGACTTAAAGACGAACACGACAAAGCTGTTTGCCAGGACGGAGTGTTTGATAGGTGCGTATCAGCAATTCAAAAAGCTAAATCAAAAGGTTTTAGATGTAATGTTAATTGCACTATTTTTGATAACGTGAACGAATCTTCATTGATTAAATTTTTAAATTATGTAACAGATATATTAAAAGTTGATGGCATCACTATATCTCCTGGATTTGCATATGAAAGAGCTCCTGATCAGAAACATTTTATTAAAAGATCTAATACAAAAAATTTTTTTAGAAGAATTTTTAAATCTAAAAATTTTAAAAAGTGGGATTTCAGTCATTCAGGATTGTACCTAGATTTTTTAGCTGGAAATCAAAATTATAAATGTACTCCTTGGGGAAACCCAACTAGAAATATATTTGGATGGCAAAAACCTTGTTACTTACTTGGTGAGGGCTACGTAAAAACATTTAAAGAATTAATGGAGTTAACTGAATGGGAAAAATATGGTACGGGTAATTACGACAAATGTTCTGACTGCATGGCTCATTGTGGTTATGAAGCATCAGCAGTAACAGATGTTTTTTCTAGTCCTTTGAAAGCTCTAAACGTTGCTTTAAAAGGACCAAAAACAGAAGGTTCTATGGCAGAAGAAATTGATTTAAGTAACTCTAGAGACCCAGATTTTGTATTTGATACTCATGTAAGTGATATGATGAAAAGAATACACTCACAAAAAGAATCAATTTAAAAGAATAAATCACTAAACGATTTTATATTTTCTAAGTACTCTCTTTTTTCCAGCATAAGTATAGTAAAACTGTTAGAATTAGAAAACAAATCATTGGATTTAATAATTGTTTATTTTCAAAGCCCTCAATAGTGAAGTTATTATTACGAAGAAAAAATAGAAAGTTCTTGTCTTTATTTTTTTTATTTAAATCCTTTGCTTCTTTAAATGTTGGAATTGGATCGTTATTTATCCAATGTATTTTTGTAAAAAAATTAGAAAATTCTAGATTTTTTAAGTATTCATCAGTTAAATGTACTTCATTTAATTCTAAATTATTCTCACTAGTTGTATCAACAACAACTTGATTAACCAAATCATTAACTATGTAAAATCCATCTTCTCTGTATTCAAAGGTTTCAGAATAATTGTAATTGCTCATTTTTTTTAGAGTTCTCTCTACACTGTTTCCTTTTGGAGTTTTAATTGTAATTTTAATATCCTTCAGTTTTGGTTCTGTAAGAAATTTTTTCGATATTAATAATTTTTTTTCAATCTGATTTTCCACTTTAAGTTTACTATCCTCTAAACTTGGTTCTTTCATAAGCCAGTGAGCTAGATTTTTAATTAATTTATTATAAGGTCCACCATTATTATTGCCTGTTTTTGTCCATAGCCAAATATTTTTACTGTATATTTGCGCAATTCTTCCTTTGTTTACCTTTTTAATAACTAATAACGGATTGTTATTGAGTCCAGATAGTAAAGTAAGAGATTCTTTATCTATTTCGTTAATTTTATTCATCTGATACCATGAACCATAGTTTTTTCTTTCTAAAAAAAGGTCTTTTGTAACTGGATGAATCTTTCCTATTTCAGTCAATTGTGGTTTATATTTGCCAATGAGAACTTTTCCAGAGGGAATTCCTGGTAATATTTTTCCTATTTCAGTTCTAAATAGACTAAAATTTGAATTATATGACGGTCCTGTGATTTCTAATACTGCCCCTCCTTCATCTACAAAATTTAAAATATTTTGAAAATAAATTGGATTTAAAACATTTTTACCTTCGAAATTATCAAAAATTATAAGTTGAAATTTATTCAGCTTTTGTTCGAAAAGTTCTTTTGTAGGAAAAGGTATAAGTGATAATTCATTTACTGGTGTATTATCATTTTTTGTTGGAGGCCTCAAAACTGTCATATGGACTAATTCAACCGTTGGATCTGACTTAAGAAAATTTCTCCATACTCTTGTACCATTGTAGGGAGCTCCCGATATAAGAAGCACTCTTAATTTTTTTCTTATACCTGTAATTTTTACAATTTTTGAATTATTTTTAGTTGATAGCTCTTTTGGTCTAATCTTTGATGATATTTTTATAATATTTTCTCCTGGTTCAAGTGAGTCAACTTTTATAGTTGTATTAATACCTTTAGATACTTGAATCTCTCTATTTCTATTTTTTTGTTCAATAAGTATGTTTGTTTTAATTTCATTTGATTTCAGAAAGTCTTTAATATTTATTATTATTTGTGATTCTTCATCTAAGTAACCAAATTCAGGTTTGGAAATAATTGACAAACTTTTATCGTTAATTGCTTTATCTCCAATTAATAAGAAATAGACAGGAACATTGTATTTATCAAAAAACTTATTTTTGTTGAGATCATGAATTTGACCATCTGTTAAAATAAGAATTGCAGATAGTCGTTTGGAAGGTATTTGATTAATATTATTTTCTAAAACTGATAAAACATTAGATCTATTTGGTTTAGTATTTTGAATTTTTTTTTTTGGAATTTTTTTATTTTTAATATTTTCTGCACTTCCCAATTGTGTTGTAATTTTTTCTTTCTCAATTTGAATTTCAAGTATGTCTAATGAATTGAACCTACCTATTTCTTTTAAGATATCTTCGTAGACTTTATCTACTTTTTTGTCTCGTTTTGTAATTTTTTGGCTATTTGTTTTATCAAGCACTAATGTTATTATATCTTTTTCAATCTTTCTTTTTTCAATTTTCAAACTCGGTTGTGAAATCATAATTATCAAAACTACAAAAATCAGAACACGATAAATTATTCCGGATGCAGCGTTAATAATTGAATAAAAAGTGAAAACAAAAAAAAGAATTACAAAACTAATAATATACCAATGTGAAATTATTGGAGAAAATGTTAGATTTGAAAAAAAACTTTCTGTCATTTCTCATCCATTCTTTTAAGAATTTCAGGTACATGTACTTGATCAGTTTTGTAATTCCCAGTAAGAGAATAAATAAGTAAATTTAACCCAAATCTAAATGATATATTTCTTTGATTTGGATTATCTTCTAATATCGGATAAAGAAATTCTTTTTTATTTTTTTTGGCCCATGCTCCTGACCAATCATTATTGCCAAACACCACAGATGAAGCATTATCAAATTTTAATGAATTAGATTTTAAAAAAAATACGGCTTCATTTCTTCTTCCAGGGAAATATTTTAATAGGTAGAAACTTTTGGCAATTGCATGAGACTGGTCAAGTTTTTTCAGTTTACCAGGAAAATTTGATTCCAATAATGTTTCAAATCTATCTAAACATTTATCAATAATTATTTCATCTTGATTTAATTTACAGTCAATTAATAATAAACCGCCGTCATTAATATATTGTTTAATTTTTTTTGGTAATCTTTCTACTCTTGCATCAGTTGCCCAATAGATTAGGGGAAAAGAAAAGAGTTTATCATTTTTTAAATCAATTGATTTTGGTTTTGTGAAAATAGCAGCTGTTTTTTGAGTTATAATATCTGACAAATTTTTTAGTCCATTATAAGTGACTTCATCAATTTCAGGATTTCCATTTAAAATATAACCAATTTTATTTTCACTAATTTCACTTATTTTTATTTTTTCTGCCTGAACGTGATCAGTAAGGAACAAGAAAAAAAAGAAAAATGGAATAAATTTTAAATTTTTGAAGTTTATAAGTTGCCTTAAAAAAAGTGTTATTATTGTATCTGTTATAAAAAGAAATATTGCCAGAACAAACATAGGATTTTTTAAATTTATATTCTTCTCATTATATTTTTGATTGAATGAAACATCATCGCCAAAATTAGAAAGTTTAAATTTCAAAAATCTGCTTCCTGAATTCAAAGCATAAATTCCGTAGATATCTTTGTAAAGACCAGGTGGATAGTTATAACTTATATTTAAAGTTTTTAACGAGTTTATGTTTGGTATATTTAAGCTTTGAGGTGAGGGGTCAACAAGTTTTCCAAATGCATCTAAATTTTTAAAAGGCTTTAATGCTCTATCTTCGTTTAACTTAATCCCTTTGCTTTGGTCTATAATTCTTTTGAGTATATCAACGAAAAAATATGAAAGTGTTAGGTTTGACCATTTAGTATTACATGGAATATGAAAAAAAATTATTTGACCTTTATATTGTGAAATACTAGATATTAGGGGAGTTCCATTTTCTAGTCTTAACCAAACCTTAATATCTCGAGAAAAATTTGACGGTCTAGACTCAATATATTCCTTAATTCTAACATCATTGGGAATTTTTAACCCAAACAATGGACTGTCATCGGATATCTTAAGTAAATTTAGTGATTGTTTTAAACTTAGTTTACCACCAACCGAAACTTTTTTTCCAGTAAGTGAAAAATCACTTTTTAGCTTTTGATTGGATTGACTTTTAATATTTTGAATAAAATTTTCACCTCCGAATTTTACTAAGGTTCCACCCATGTTGATCCATTCTTCTAATTTGTTAATTGATTCATCATAATTTATGAATTGATCATCAATAAATACAAGCTTAATTTCTTTATTCAAAATCTCTTCTAAATTATTTTTTTTTGTTTGAAAAATTGTTTTAAGAGCATTTTCGACAAAGTAATTTCCACTATCGAAATTTAAGGTTTCTGAATCCTGATTACTTGTAACAACACCAACAGTTTTTTTTTTCTGAGTTTCACTTAAAAAAATCTTTGTTGAAGATGAATTGATATTATTAAATTGAAAATAATCAATTTTATTTTTTAGACTTGACGGTACAAGTAGTTTTACCTTTGCTAAATAAAATCCATCTTTTTCTATTAAATTTGTTTTGTAAGAACTTTTAAATAAAAGCCTGTTCTCTAAGCTAAAGCAATCAATTGTTCCTTGATTATATAATTTGAGAGGATGAAAAATCTCGAAATTAAAAGTATCATTTTTTTGAAACTTAAGCTTTACTATTGGGGGTATTTTTTCTTCATTTATATAGATAATTTTTAAGTTATTTTTGCTTATATTATCAAATAACTCTTTCTTATTTTTAATATTTATCGGTTCCGTAAACCAATAAACATTGTCAAACTTTTTTTTGAACATATTTATTTTTTGTTTTAATAATAAGTAGTTTGGATCCCAGGGTAATGGTTTAAGAGTCGAAAGTAATTCAAGAATTTCATCAGATTTTTTTTCATGCTCCAAAAATAAATTATTTTTTGTGGATTCAGTTGATGTAATTATTGAAAAATCATTTTGTTCATTGTTATTTTCTAAAATTAATTGTGTGATTTTTTCAACCGTTGATCTCCAAGCAATGCTTGAAAACTTACTATTATCAACAATTATAAGATTTGATACAACATCACCATTAGATTTGTTAATCTGTGGTTGACTAAAACCTAACACTATAGATGATATTAAAAATAGTCGCAAAGCAACAATTAAATTTGAATTTTTTTCTGGTTTATGATCTATGGATTTTGTTTTTGCTAAAAAAATTATTGCTGGAAATTTTTTTAATTTAGCAGAAGGTGGCATAGTTTTCAAAAACTTCCAAATAAAAGGAAGCATTAAAAAAGTTAACAAAACAAAAGGATATGTGAAAAAAATATTAGAAGAGAAAATCATAAATTTTTGATTATTATAATACCCTATAAAGCTTTGAAATGATTAAATTATAACTTTCGTTTGTCGTATTTGAAAGAAATTTCCAACCTGACTTTGAACATAGAATTTTTAATTTTTCTTGATGATTTTGAAACCTTCTTTTATAAACATTTTTCATATTTTCAGATTTATTAAAAAGCATATGTAAACCTGAAATAGGGTCAAAAAATCTGTTTCTTCCTTCAAACGGAAAATTTACTTCTGAAGAGTCTAAAATTTGAATTAAAAATCCATTGAACCTCGTTTGAGATAAATCAAAGAGCTTTGTTCTAATTTTTTCAGTACTTTCTAAAAAATCTGATATGAAAAAAACTAAATCATTTTTTTTAATCCTATTATCTTGAGATTTATTTTTTTTAAGAAGCTCAGATGCCATTGAAATATAATTTTTTTGTCCCTTTCGAAGACCTAGGTCAGAACCAATAATTCCTACTTTTTCTCCAGATTTTAGTAAAATATCTAAAAATATTAGTCCAATTACTAAGGCCCTCTCAAGTTTTGTTTCTACATGCTTTGAATTTTTATAATTCATACTTCCACTTTTGTTTACATAGAACCAAATATTGTTGGCATTTTCACTTTGATTATTTTTAATATACAGGTCGTCTTGTTTACAAGATTTTTTCCAATCAATTTTTTTAATTGACTCGCCAACTGCATACTTTTCAAAATCCCAAAATTCTTCGCCTGATCCAGGTTTTTTTACACTAACATCACCAAAGTTTTGAGATATAGAATTCTTGTATGAGATATTAATCTTTGGTAGTTTAACTGAGATAGATTTAGCTTTTTGAATCAAATTATGCATTTTCAATTTAAATCTTCACAAACTTTTTTAATTAAATAATCTGATTTTATTTGTTCTGTCTGTGCTTCAAATGTAAGTGAGACGCGGTGACGAAGACATGGCTGTGCTAAGTTGATTATATCAGCTATAGATGGTGACAAATTTCCTCTTAATAATGATCGTGCTTTGGCAGCTCTAATTAAAGCCAACCCTCCTCTTGGTCCAGCACCCCATTTTATATATTTCTTAATATAGTTAAATCTAGTCGATTCAGGTCTTAGGTGCCTAATCATGTTAAGCACAAACTCGGCAACAGATTCTCCCACCGGCAACTCGTCAGAGATATTGATTAACTCCAACAAATTTTTTGGCTCTAATTTTTTTATATTTTGTGATTTATAATTTTTAGTTATTAATATTTTTTTTTCTGTATCTTCGTCTGGATAGGAAATGTTTATGTGCATTAAAAATCTGTCAAGCTGCGCCTCAGGTAGTGGGTAAGTTCCTTCTTGTTCTATTGGATTTTCTGTCGCAAGCACTATAAAAGGTTTCGGTAAATCAAAATTTTTACCATTTACTGTAATATGTCCTTCCTGCATTGCTTGAAGTAAAGCAGATTGAGTTTTAGGACTTGCTCTATTAATTTCATCAATCATTAGCAGATTGCAAAAAATAGGACCTTTAATAAACGAAAATTCTTTGAAATTTTTTTGATTAATTATCTCAGTTCCTAAGATGTCATTAGGCATTAAATCAGGGGTGCATTGAATCCTATTTGAAGATAAGTTTAAACTGTTGGCCAAAGTCTGAAATAAAAGGGTTTTTCCAAGACCTGGCACTCCTACTAATAATGTATTACCGGATGCTAGTATAGAAGAAAGAACTTGTTCAACAATTATTTTCTGACCAAAAAATTTTTCTCCAACAATTTTACTTATAGCATCAATCTTTTCTAATGACTGTGATATTTTTTTATCAACTTTGAGCATGTAAAATAAACTTTAATCTTTTTTATCATTATGATTAAATTAAAAATATGTTTAAAATATTATTCATACTATTTTTCATAATTTTTATCTATCTAATTTATAGATTGATGACATTTTCTTCACTAAAAAAAAAAAAATTAATATTTATTAATTTACTTGCCGTATCAAGCGTGATTTTTTTTCTTGTTTTATTTTTTTATTTAAATGAATCCAACATTGAAGGCATTTATGTGCCTCCTCAATTTGATGGAGAAAAAGTGATTCCAGGTCATTTTAGTGAGAACAAATAATAAAATAACAAACTTTCTTAATTTAGCAAAAAAATATCATTTACCAATAAATGAGCTAGCTTTAATATCAGAATCTTTTGAATTTTTAAATGGAAGCATTAAAATTGTAGGAGGTGCTGTAAGAGACTTAATTCAGAAAAAAAATATTCAGGACTGTGATGTAGTAACTGATTTGAATCCCAACGAGGTAAAAAAATGTCTTAAAAAAAAAAAAATTAAATTTTTAGAAACAGGAATAAACTTTGGAACACTGACAGTAAATTTGAATAAATTTTTAATTCAAATAACTTCTCTTAGACAAGATTTACTGTCTGACGGAAGGTGGGCAGAAGTAAATTACATAAAAGACTGGGATCTTGATTCAAAAAGGAGAGATTTTACAATCAATTCAATTTATTTAGACTTATCAGGTAATATTTTTGATCCTTTTAATGGTATTAATGATTTAAAGACCAAAAAAGTTCTTTTTATAGGAAATCCAAAAAAAAGGATAGAGGAGGACTACCTAAGAATTTTAAGGTTTTTTAGATTTAGTTTTAAATATTCTGGTAAGTTTGAAATTCATGGACTGAATGCTTGTAAACAGTTTTTACCAAAATTAAGACTCATTTCATTTGAAAGAAAAATTGGGGAACTCAAAAAAATGATATTATTTAAATCTTTCGAAGATAATATACAATTTTTATACGAAATAAATTTTTTCTTTAATATTTTTGGAGTAGACATAAATTTAAAAAATTATCAAAGGTTTTTTTACATTGAAAGGAAGTATAAGCTAAGCGATGTTGAAAGAAGGGTTAAATTTTTTTTGATCAACCTCGATAAATGTAAAGAAATAAATTTATTAAAAGTTTTAGGTAAAAAGTTTATCAAGAGATTATTTTCTAAAATTAATTTTAAAAACTACGATACAGAGACAATCAATCATATCCTTTTTAAGAATGATAAAAAATACGTAATTGATCAACTAATTTTTGATTTCAAAGATGGTTTAATAAACAAACAAAGATTTGAAGATACTCTAAAAAAAATTATCAAGTGGAAAGGAAAAGAAATGCCAATAAATGGCAATGACTTAATAAAAGAAGGGTTTAAGGAGGGAAAGATTATTGGTAAGTATTTAAAATTAATTGAAAAATGGTGGATAAAAAACAATTTTAAGCCAAACAAAACTGATTGCCTGAGCTTTGCCAGAACTTTACCAAGAAGCTGAGGGAGGTAAAGACATAAATATCGCCTCAATATTTCCATTAGTAAGTAGACCAAACTTAGTGCCACGGTCATACAGAAGATTAAATTCAGTATATCTAGATCTTCTTTCAAGCTGCAATTTAATATCTTTTTCTGTCCATGGTGTGTTTATTGATTTTTTTACAATTTCTTTATAGATTTCAATGAAATTATTTCCAACGTTTTTTGTAAATTTAAAATCATTTTTCCAATTTCCACTATTCAGATTATCATAAAATATTCCTCCGAGACCTCTTGTTTCGTTTCTGTGTGGAAGATAAAAATAATCATCACACCATTTTTTGTATTTCTCATACGACCCTTTTTTATAATCTTCACAAATTTTTTTAAACGACTTGTGGAATAAACTAGCTAAAGCTTTTGAAGCCTTTGAATCTTTGTTTATGGGTGTAATATCAGCTCCACCACCAAACCAAATTTTTTCAGTGACTATAAACCTCGTATTCATATGAACAGCTGGAATAGACGGTGATCTTGGATGAATTACAAGTGAAATTCCAGTTGCCCAGAAGGAGGGGTTTTTTTTGGTCCCAGGAATTTTACCAATTAGCTCTTTTGATAAATTTCCATAAACAGTTGAGATATTTACACCAGCTTTTTCAAAAACTTTACCTCGAAGTAGTGCCATTTCCCCACCACCAGATTTGTTGTTTTTATTATTTCGATACCATTTCTTTTTTTTAAAAATATGACTTTTTGGTTCATAATTCTTTTCAATATATTCAATGTCATTGCAAATCTTATTTCTTAAAAGTTTGAACCAGCTTTGTGTTTTTTTTTTAAAATCTTCAATATTTTTCATTGTTTTAGGAATAAAATTTTTTATATAATAGATGTTAATAGTAAATTTATATTATGTTTAATAAATTATTAAAGCATTATGGATAAAAAAAAATTAAATAACAGTTTTGCTAATTCTGACAATAAGCAAAAAGTTGATAGTGATAAAAGAGATTTTTTATTCATGACAACTACAGGTTTGGCTCTGGCAGGTGGTGCTATCGCTGCGTGGTCTTTGATTGATACAATGAATCCCGCAAAAGATGTATTGGCTCTTTCGTCTACTGAAGTCGATTTGTCACCTATTGAAACCGGGCAAAGTCTTACAGTAATGTGGAGAGGTAAACCAATATTTATAAGACACAGGACCGATAATGAGATTAGATTGGCTAGAAATGTTTTGGTTAATGATTTAACACATAAAAGTTTAGATGAGGAAAGGGTCAAAAAGCCAGAATGGCTGGTAGTTGTAGGAGTTTGTACACATTTAGGATGTGTGCCTCTTGGACAAAAAGTGGGTGACGAAAAAGGAGAATATGGTGGTTGGTTTTGCCCTTGTCACGGTTCTCATTATGATACATCAGGAAGAATAAGAAAAGGTCCAGCTCCTCTTAATCTAGACGTCCCTCCATATGAATTTGTTAGTGATGAAATTATAAAGATAGGATGAAAATATGAGCTCAGAAAAAAACGAATTAAAGGGTGTAACAGGCTGGATTGATAAAAGACTTCCAGTTTTTACTTTTATAAATCACAACCTCCGTGATTATCCAACACCAAAAAATCTTAGTTATTTCTGGAATTTTGGTTCCCTAGCTGGAGTCACATTAGTAATTATGATCGTTACTGGAATTCTTTTAGCAATGCAATATACCGCCAACGCTGATCTAGCGTTTGATAGTGTTGAGAGGATTATGAGAGATGTAAATAATGGATGGTTATTAAGATACATTCACATGAATGGTGCATCAATGTTTTTTATTGTAGTTTATATACATATCTTTAGAGGTTTATATTATGGCTCATTCAAGGCACCTAGAGAAATACTTTGGATTCTTGGTGTTTTGATACTACTTTTAATGATGGCAACAGCTTTTATGGGATATGTTTTACCTTGGGGTCAGATGAGCTTTTGGGGGGCAACCGTCATAACGAATCTATTCTCAGCTTTCCCAGTTATTGGTGATTATATAGTAACTTTTTTGTGGGGAGGTTTTTCAGTTGATAACCCAACTCTTACCAGATTTTTTGTGCTACATTATTTAATGCCATTCCTAATTGTTGGAGTTGTAGCACTGCATATTGTGGCTTTGCATCAATTTGGATCAAATAATCCATTAGGAATTGATGTAAAATCTGAGGGAGATACGATCCCTTTCCACCCATATTACACTGTCAAAGACTATTTCGGTTTAGGAGTTTTTCTAATTATATTTTTTGGATTAGTATTTTTCGCTCCAAATTTTCTAGGACACCCTGATAATTACATACCCGCAGATCCTTTGGTTACGCCGGCTCATATTGTACCTGAGTGGTATTTTTTGCCTTTTTATGCTATTCTAAGAGCCGTTCCTGATAAGTTAATGGGTGTTATTTTAATGTTTGCTGCGGTTATGGTTTTATTTGTTCTTCCTTGGTTAGATACCCACAAAACTCGAAGTGCACAATTTAGACCATATTACAAACAATTTTTTTGGTTATTCTTTATTGATTGTTTAGTACTAGGTTGGGTCGGCTCTATGCCAGCCGAAGGGATTTATGTACTTATTTCAAGGATAGCTACAGGTTATTATTTTTTGTTCTTCCTTGTTATACTACCTCTATTGTCTAAATATGAAAATACAAGAACGATTCCAACCAGTATCGCTTCGTCAGTATTGTCAGATAAGTTCGGCAATGATAAAACGTCTACTGAAAATATTTAGACAATGAAATTTTTAATTAAAGTTTTTGTGTTTTTATGTCTAGGTTCTTTTTTTAAAATAGAAATTTTAGCAGCTGAAAAAACAGAACTAATTAAACAAAATTGGCCGTTCAACGGTTTTTTCGGAAGATTTGATCAATCATCTATACAAAGAGGTTTTCAAGTTTACAGAGAAGTGTGCGCTGGGTGTCACGGAGTGAAATACATATCTTATCGTGATTTAGCAAACATAGGATTTTCGTCAGACGAAGTCAAATCAATTGCGTCAGAATATGAAATCCGAGATGGACCTAATGATGAAGGTGAAATGTACGATAGATTGGCAAAACCCAGTGACAAATTTGTTGGTCCATACGCAAATGATAAAGAAGCTAGAGTGTCTAATAATGGGGCGTATCCTCCGGATTTATCGCTAATTACAAAAGCGAGAGCAGGCGGTGCAGACTATCTGTATAATTTGTTAAATGGTTATAAAGATCCACCTGAAAATTTGGATATTAGTGACGGTATGTATTACAATACAGTATATCCCGGAAATCAAATTGCAATGCCTATGCCTATTGTTGATGAAATAGTAGAATATACAGACAACACCCCTGCTACTCAAGATCAAATTATCAGGGACATTACCTCTTTTTTAGTTTGGACAGCTGAACCGGAGTTGGAAGAGAGAAAAATTTTAGGCATTAGAGTATTAATTTTTCTAATTATAATTACATTGATGTTACTGGCGGTTAAGAGAAAAGTTTGGAAAGATGTAGAATAATATGAAAAAGGTGGATATTGCTTTTATCGGTGGAAGTGGCCTATATAAAATACCTGGATTTGAGCATTATAAATGGACTAAAGTTAAATCATATTTTGGTGAGCCTTCAGATTCTATATGTATTGGAAATTTAAATAAAAAAACAATAGCATTCCTTCCCAGGCACGGTAGAAATCATAGCATACCTCCATCAGCTATAAATTATAGAGCGAATATTGAATGTTTGAAAAAAATAAATTGTAATAATATTATCTCATTATCTGCAGTTGGAAGTTTGAGAAAAGATTATAAACCTGGAGATTTTGTGGTTGTAGACCAGTTTATTGATAGAACATATAAAAGAGAATCCTCATTCTTTGATAAAGAAATTGTCGCACATATTCCTTTTGCCGAGCCCCTTTGTAAAAATTTGAGAAAAATATCTACAAAAATATTAAAAAGTCTGAAATTTAAATTTCATAAAGTTGGAACATACGTATGTATTGAAGGTCCACAATTCTCAACTATTGCTGAATCTGAACTATACAGGTCATGGGGATGCGATATTATTGGAATGACTAATATTCCTGAGGCAAAGCTAGCTAGAGAAGCTGGAATCTGCTATTGTTCAATAGCAATGATCACTGATTACGATTGTTGGCATCCTGATCACGATAAAGTCACTGTAGAACAAATAGTCAATAATCTAAAAAGAAATAGTGATAAGGCATTCAAATTTATAGATATGTTAACCAAACAAGATAAAATTGATTGTGAAAAAAGTATAACAGACATTTTATCAACTTCATTAATTACAGATCTATCAAAAGTTAATAACAATACAAAAAAAAAGTTAAAGTACATATTGTCGAATTAAACATGCTTGTAAATGGAAAAAATTTTAAAACCATTTGGTGTAAGAATAAAAAAGTTTTTATAATTGACCAAACCAAACTTCCATTTGTCTTCCAAACTTTGCGTTTAAAAACTTTAGAAGATTTTTGTGATGCGATATCTAATATGAAGGTTAGGGGAGCCCCCCTAATCGGAGTTACTGCAGCTTTTGGCATGGCAAACTCGATGCTTAACGATCAAAATGATAACAATGTGAGATATTCTTATGAAAAGCTTTTATCGACCAGACCAACTGCTGTTAATTTGAAATGGTCACTGACTATAATGAGAACCAAACTTTTAAAAACTCAAAAAGAGATGAGAATAGAAACTGCCTTTATTACAGCTGAGAAAATTTTAAAAAATGACGAACATGCATGTGAAAAAATTGGTGAGTATGGTTGTGAAATTTTAGAAAAGATTTTTAAAAAAAAAAAAAAGCTTGTGAATATTTTAACTCACTGTAATGCTGGATGGCTAGCTGCTGTTGACTGGGGAACAGCATTAGCTCCAATTTTTAAAGCAAAAAGAAAAAAAATTCCTATTCATGTATGGGTAGACGAAACTCGTCCAAGAAATCAAGGGGCTCTACTAACAGCTTGGGAATTAGAAAAGGAAAATATACCATATACAATAATTGTTGATAATGCTGGTGGATATTTAATGAAAAAAAAAGCTGTTGATATATGTATTGTTGGAAGTGACAGAACCGCTCTAAATGGTGATGTTTGCAATAAAATAGGAACATATTTAAAGGCACTGGCAGCACATGATAATTCGATTCCATTTTATGTTGCTTTACCCTCTTCTACTATTGATAAAAACTTAAAAAAAGGTCTTGGAAAAATCAAAATTGAAGAAAGAAGTGGAAAAGAATTATCTTTTATTAATACCTTTGATGGAAAAAAGATCAAGGAGTCTAGTATATATTTCAAGAATGCTAATGTATACAACCCTGCGTTTGATGTTACACCCTCAGCATATATTTCTGGTTTAATAACAGAATTTGGTGTTTGCAAAGCAAACAAAACCGAAATAGAAAAAAAAATAAAAAATAAATATCGTGTCAAAAAATATTAAAACAAAGATTGTAGAGTCATTAAATTATTTAAAAAAGAAAAATTTAAATATTGGCTCTGAAGGCAACATAAGCATTAGATATAAAAATGGATTTTTAATCTCCCCAACAGCTATTGATCCTTCCAATGTAAGTGTCAGAGATATCCCATTTGTAGATTTCGAAGGGAATCATTTTGGTTCAAAAGCACCATCAAGTGAATGGAGAATACATTTGCTTTTATACTTAAAAAAATCTAATGTAAATGCTATTTCACATAGTCACTCATTCTGGTCTTCAACTCTTTCTTGTCTTAGGAAGAAAATTCCATCTTTTCATTATATGATAGCAGAATTTGGAGGTGACGATATTAAATGCGCTAAATACGCTACATTTGGAACAAACTCGTTAGCAAAAAATGTATTGAAAGCATTAGAAACTAGAAAAGGTTGTCTTATGGAGAATCATGGCCAGTTGACAATTGGTAAAAATATCGAAGAAGCTATATCTTTGACTGAGGCTTTAGAAAAGTTATCCAAACAATTTTTTATGTGTAATTTGTCTGATAGTTTAAAACTAATCAATAAAACCGAAATGAAAAAAGTGATAAGTTTATTCAATGCGTATAAATCTACACGTTAAATTTAAAATTTAGAATATCACCATCTTTAACAATGTAATCTCTACCTTCTTGTCTAATTTTACCATTAGTCTTGCATCCAGCCTCTCCATTAAACTTTATAAAGTCCTCATAACTAATTGTTTCTGCTTTAATAAAACCTTTTTGGAAGTCAGTATGGATTTTTGCTGCAGCCTCTGGTGCTGGTGTACCATTTTTGCATGTCCATGCTCTAGACTCTTTTGCTCCAGAAGTAAAAAAAGTTATTAAGTCAAGCATTTGATAACCTGTTCTAATCAATTTTGATAGGCTTGTTTCGCGGAGGTTTAAGCTTTGTAAAAAATCATTTCTTTCTTTTTTATCCTCAATTAATGCTATTTCAGATTCAATCGAAGCAGAAACATCAATTGTTTTCCTTCTTTTAGCATTTGCGTGAGTTTTTACAGCTCTAGAAAATTGATTACCATTTATAATCGAATCTTCTTCCACATTACAAACAAACAGATAAGGTTTGTTTGTCAAGAAATTATAATTTTTTATAATTTCTTTTTGCTTGATATCTAGATCAATTTCATTTATTTGAATACCGATTTCTAAGTTTTTTTTTACAGTATTAAGAGTATTTTCTAACGTAACATCAATTTTATTACCTTTATTCTTTTTAAAATAATTTTCAATAATATTTTCTACTTTCGATAGATCTGAGAGTAAAAGTTCTGTTTCTATTATTTTAATATCCTCACAAGGATTGAGATTAGGAGAAACATGAGTTATTTTTTTATCATTAAAACATCTCACCATATGGATATATGCATCCACTTTTGAAAGATTATCTAAAAACTTATTCCCAAGACCTTCACCTTTGCTTGCACCTTTAACTAGTCCAGCAATATCAACAAATTCTAGTTGATTAAAAATAGTTTTTTTAGAATTTGAAATGTTTGATATTATTTCAAGTCTTTTATCTGGAACGCTTACAACTCCAATATTTGGTTCAATAGTACAAAAAGGATAATTTGCTGATTCTGCTGATTGTGTCGACGTAAGTGCATTAAATAGAGTTGACTTTCCAACGTTTGGCAAACCCAAAATCCCACAATTAAATCCCATTATTTTTTACTCAAATTATTCTTAAGCCTTACAAAATCTTTGTTGATAATAAATTCAAAGTTTTTAGTTAATTCATCAAAAAGTTTAACAATTTTTTCTAACTCATTTCTACTGAAATCTTCCAGAACAAATTTGTTTACATCTGATTTTTGTGTTGGTCTGTTTATCCCAATTTTTATCCTGGTAAATTGTTTTCCAATTTTAGAAATAATATCTCTTATACCATTATGACCACCATGACCGCTGTTATGTTTTACTTTTATTTTTGAAAATTCTAAATCTATATCATCTTGAACAACTATAATGTTTTCAATGGGAATTTTGTAAAATCTTTTTACTTGTTGTACCGATTGCCCTGATAAGTTCATGAAAGTTTTAGGCTTTAATAATAAAACATTTGTTTTGAATAGTTCAGTATTTGTAATTTCACCTTTATGGAAATCTTTAAAATTTGGAAACTCAAACTTATTTTTCAATTTATCAAGGCACATAAATCCAACGTTGTGCCTTGTTTTTGAGTACTGCTTTCCTGGATTTCCTAAACCAACTATCAAAATCATTTAGATTGATTTATTCTTTTTTTTCGTCATTACTTTCTTCTTTTTTCTCTTCAGTTTTTTCTGATTCTGTAGTTTCTTCTTTGCTGGTTTCCTCTTCTGACTTCTCAACTTCTTTAATTACAGTTGGAGGAGCTAAGGTTGCAATCGTAAAATCTCTATCAGATATTAATGGTTTTACTTCTGAATCTAGCTTTACGGCACTTATGTGAATACTGTTACCTATTTCTATACCGTCTAGGTTAATTTCTAAATTTTTAGGGATTTTATTCACTGGAGAGCGTAATTCAACTTCATGTCTCACTATGTTAATAACCCCCCCTTGTTTAAGACCTGGGCAAAGGTTCTCATTTATAAAAATAACGGGTACAGATACTGTGACTTTAGTGTTTTCTCCAACTCTTAAAAAATCTAAGTGAACAATTGTCTCTTTTACAGGATGAAGTTGCAAGTCCTTTGGCAAAACCTTGTGTTTCTCTCCATTAATATTAAGTACGAATTGTTTTGAAAAGAAACCCGTGGATTGAATCTGTTTTTTTATTGATTTTACGTCTAGAGCAATTAGTAGAGGATCTTTTTTTTCACCATAAACAATTGCTGGCACTTTCCCGCTATCCCTTAAAAGTCTTGGATTGATTTTATTCTCTCTTTTCTCTGCCGATAATTCTATAATTTCACTCACTTTTTTCTCCTTAAAATCTATGCAAACAGGCTGGACACAGACCTATTATCACTAATTCTATTTATTGCCTCTCCTATAAGATGAGCTATTGAAAGTTGCTCAATTTTTGGAGAATTGATTACATCATTATTAGCTTGGATACTATCAGTAATTATCATTTTATCAATTGGGGAATTATTTATTCTTTCAATCGCTGATTTTGATAATACTCCATGGGTAATGTAAGAGTAAACTGATTCTGCACCTTGTTTTTTTAAAGCTACAGCAGCATTGGTCAGTGTTCCTGCAGTATCACAAATGTCATCAATGAGAATAGATTTTTTATCTCTTACGTCTCCAATAACATTCATTACCTCGGATACACCTGCCTTTTCTCTTCTTTTGTCAATAATTGCTAGATCACAATCAACTCTTTTAGCAATTGCTCTTGCTCTTACAACACCACCAACATCTGGAGAAACTATA
>MDTG01078449.1_pt1 | contig 30135 bp, 24 predicted proteins | sample 811421 | NCBI WGS metagenome assembly MDTG01 (sample SAMN05326645, study PRJNA326480) | marine metagenome | isolation source: seawater | place: Pacific Ocean: South East | collected 2011 | reverse complement strand
TTTGATGAGTGCACAACCTGGCCAGTTGATTATAATACCGCTGCTGCATCCATGAAGTTATCCATTGATTGGGCAAAGAGGAGTTACCATGCTTTTGAAGCTAAGACGGGAAATAAAATTTTTGGAATTATTCAAGGCAGTATGTATGAGGATTTACGTTCGGAATCTTTAGCCGCTCTTTCAGAATTAAAATTTGATGGTTATGCAATAGGCGGTTTGTCTGTAGGGGAGAGTAAAGAAGATATGCGCCGCATATTAGAATTTACAGTTGCTAAAATGCCAGACAAGTCCGTTCGATACCTTATGGGTGTTGGTACTCCTGAAGACTTAGTTTATGCCGTTTCTAAGGGGATAGATATGTTCGACTGTGTTATGCCAACTAGAAATGCCCGAAATGGTTTACTTTTTACTAAACACGGGAACGTGAGGATTAGAAATTCGAGATATAAAACCGATTTTTCGCCCATAGAAGAGAATTGCCAATGTCCCGTTTGCTCACCGCAAATTCATGGTTTCAAGCACTCCTTTTACAGTAAAGCATACATCCACCATCTGCAAAAAATTAACGAGATGTTGGGATCGATATTAGCAACTCAACATAATTTATGGTTCTACTTGAATATTATGAAAGAAATGAGAATTGCTATCGAAGAAAAAAATTTTTCTGCATGGAAGAAAAAGTTTCTTTGTGATAGGTCTAGTTCTGCCTGAAAGCTAGCATTACATCACCATAGCTAAAAAACCTAAAACGTTTCTTAATTGCATACTGGTATATTTCGAGACTTTTTTTTCTCCCCAAAAATGCACAGATTAAGACTAGAAGACTTGATTTTGGCAAGTGGAAGTTGGTTATTAACCCATCGACTAATTTAAATTTATAACCTGGTCGAATGAAAATATCTGTATTGTTCTCAAGTTCTTCCCCGTCAAAATCAATTATTTGAAACTTGCCCCGAGTGGCGTAGTTAAGGTCTAAGGATTCTAAGACCCGCAATGAAGTCGTGCCAACAGCAATAATTCTCTTATTATTATTTTTCGCTTTTAAAATTGTTTCTAACGCTTCCTTTTTAATCGAGTAAGGCTCAGCATGCATCTCATGATTCGCTATATTTTCCTCATTGATTGGGTTGAATGTTGCCAGTCCTACATGAAGAGTTACAAATACCTTATCTATTTTTTTATCTGCGAGCTTCGAAAAAACCTCCTGATCAAAGTGTAAACCAGCAGTCGGAGCGGCCAGTGAACCGGCAACCTTTGCATAAATTGTTTGGTACCTTTCCTCATCTAACTTTCCTGCTCTCCGATTTATGTACGGGGGTAATGGAACCATGCCGTGTTTTTTAAGTAATGTATCAATGGGAAGTGAGGAGGATATTGTGCAAACTTTTGATTCATTCCCTACAAGATTTTCGACGCGAAGATAATTCTCTGAATTGCTCAAAAGTAGCTTTAGATTTTTCTGCAGTTTTTTTTTAGGTTTTACTAACGCACGAAAATGGAATCGTGAGTCGTGATTTTTTTTAGCTTTTTTGTCCAGGATAAAAACCTCGATTTTTCCACCAGTTTCTTTAAAGCACTCTATTCGTGCCGAAACCACTTTTGAGTCATTAAAAACTAGCAAATCACCTTCCCTTAAATAATTTGAGATATTTTTAAACAAGTTCTCCTCAATTTTTAATATTTTTGTAGACTTGCCGTTTTCACGATTTATAACAAGCATACGACTTGAAGACCTTTTGTTACTGGGCTTTTGCGCTATTAGATCCTTAGGTAGTAAAAAGTCGTAGTTTTTTAATTGGTCGTCATTCATAGAAACAAGGTACATAAAAACTATTAATTTAAGAAATTTATTTCTAGTCGATAAGTAAATAAATATTTTTATTTAAGATCTTTGGTCATTTTTTTTCTATCGTATTCATAATAATTTACGTGTGACAGTTTTTGAAATTTTATTTTTCAAAATGGATGTCCAGCCTAGTTACTCCTGAAATCAGTTTGTCTGAAACTTATTCGACCCATGACTGTGAGTACCTATTTGATGTGGGCAGGTGACATGATATAAAAAAAATTAAACGAGGTTAATTGGGGTTGTTCTTTGACTCACTAATGAGCGCTGAATTACGTTGAATATCTATCATATCACCAAAAATAACGGTGTTCATCAATATCGATATTATGATCGTCTGAATTGGGTTACACCGGCGTGAATTATATCTTAATGAATCAGGGACAAGAATCTCTATCGGTATTAAACTTACGTTTAATGAGGCAAGGTAAAAAATATTATTTTTATAAATTTATTCGTTTTAGCAATTCGACGCACATAGAGCAATGTGTAGCGGTTACTGGGTGCTGTATTTTAAATGTTTTTAATAAAATCTTCCGTCCGTGCTATTGAAAAAAGAATAACTTCTACCATGATTATTTTTATACGTTTTTTCTCTAGCCAGCATCATATTATTTCTATCTTTGGAAATTAAAAAAAAGATATTTTAAAAAAATTTTTATTGACATTTTTTGAAAATAAATTATCGAGATATTTATGTGTACCAATATGACGCAATCAACCAGGCAATCCTCACCGAGGGCCAGGTCAATTTCTCTCACGAAATAGAAATTAACCAACTACTGACCAACTACTGAAAATGAATCGGTATATTTGCTGATTACCCCGTCACGGTTCAAGGGAATGATAATAAAAAAATTTTTTATGACCAGAGGCATTCTCTAATCAAGCTGTCCACGGTATAATACGAAACGGTTTCAAGCAACGGAAACTGCCAGAGTGGCGGAATTGGTAGACGCACCGGATTCAAAATCCGGCGCCAGCGATGGTGTGCGGGTTCAAGTCCCGCCTCTGGCACCATTAAAAATTTTCAGAAGGAATAAATAAAGCCGAAACTAACCTGATTATTTAATATATTAGTTTCCAGTTGACCACCCCCGTCCAAATCTGCTTTTATTGGTGTATAAGTAATACGGTATTCGGCAAACGCTTTCCACGATTCGGCAACCTGATATCTTACTCCGCTCAAAAGTTGATATGCAGAGCCAGTTGTTTGATAGTCGTAAGTTTTGCCGCCGGACTCTGTGGTTCCCTCTACATCAACATGGGGATAAGCTATCCCGAGGCCGACTCCAACATACGGTGTCAATTCAATGCTTTTGGCCAAAACGGATTCAAATTTATAGACAGCCATTAGGGTTAGGGTATTTAAACCATCTGTAAATTCAAGTCTATTTAAATTTCCGGGTAGTTTTTTTGCTTTAACCTTACTGTGGTTGAAGTCTAGAGCGAATTCCAAATCGGTGTTTTGCAAACCATTAACACTAAATCTATACCCGTAATAAATTGGCGATTCGAAGGATTCTCCCTTCCAACCATTTACGGAATATTTTCCGTTATCAATACCATAGCTGACTGATGTATTCGCAAAAGTTACACTACTATGAGCCGCGTTATTGAACCCTCCATACAGCGAAACATCGAAATTAGCCGCAAAAGAGAAAGTTTGAAATATCAGGATAAAGATTCCTGATAATAGGTTTTTCGCGACCTTGAAATTTGTTTTCATGACATGTAATTAATTACAAAATAAAGTTTATCAATGTAGATTAACGGTCTTTTGAGGAAAAAATCAAGTTTATGAATAAAAATCCAATACCTTGGAGTGTTATTGTAAGGCCAAAAAGTATCGAAGAAGCGACACTTTTTTCTAACGTAAAACCAAGGGATGAAAGAATTATTGCGGCTCCATATTCCCGTGGTCCAAATCCAGCAAGGCTTAGGGGCACGGCGGCACAAAGGAATATAATAGGGACTATCATGAAACACTGGTAAATTGATATGTCAACGTTAGTAGCATTGAGACAATAGAAAAATGAACCTGCAAAAAGTAGCTGAGAAATAATTGAAGTAAAAATAACTGTTTTCAGTTTACTTCTTATCATAAAATTTGTGATCAATTTACTTTGCGCTGACGATTGATCAAAAAAAAAAGCTTGAGTTTTCGAACTTATCCACGGAGTAACCACTACAACAATTATGAATAACAAGTAAATGGAAAACATATTATCTAGTCCGAATTTTAAATCACCGATAACAAAAGCGTTATCAAGTTCAAATAGTGCGGAATAAGCAAGGATGGTTACCGCTGCGATCAGACAAAGTGCCCAAAAGCCATGGATTCTGTCCGTTATGACACTGAGTATAATTTCTTTTGACATGTGCATTTTAGATGATGGTGCACCAACTGTTCTTCGCGGTATTATTCTGACTGATCGATAAAAATCTCCGCCAATAATACCTAGGGGGATGACAGTTGAGAAGCTTATACTCTCAAAATATGCCTTAAACGCTCTTCTAACCTCAATTCTGGAATTATAGTTTAAAAGTTTTGTCCACCGAAAGGCGCATGCGAAATTACCACAAACACTGAAAATACATGCTACCAAAAATGTCCAAATATCAATCGTTGAAATTACTGAGATAATCTCAGCTGCGTCAACCACGTAAAAAAAACCAATCAAGAGTAACCCAGATACAATTACTTGCGCATGATTTTTCTTCATATAGCTTTATTTTTTTAATTTGACTTGATACTGCTTTCGTCCACTAGGCTCATGATAAATTCGTATCAATAACTCACCTAACAAACCTACCGCTAACAACTGAGTACCTAAGAGTGTCAATAACAGAGCCAGTGTTAATAGTGGACGTGCCCCTATTTCACTTCCGAAAAAAATCTTCTCAATGAATAACCAAAAAAAGATTAATAATCCCGCGCTCAACATAGTAAGTCCGACTCCACCAAAGGCATGGATCGGTCTGTGCATATATTGCCTTGAAAATTGAATCCAAATTAAATCCAGAATAACTCTCAAGGTTCTATCAATACCGTATTTTGACTTTCCCGTCATTCTCGGGTGGTGTTGCACGGGAATTTCGATTATTTTTGCTCCGACCTCAGCAGCTATGGCTGGAATAAATCGATGCATCTCTCCGTACAATCTGAATTTTGTAACAAGCTCTCTTCTATATCCTTTAAGCGAACAGCCATAATCCCGTAACTTTACTCCGGTTGTATAGGATATCAAAAAATTAGCAAAAATCGATGGAAGTTTTCTATTTAAAATTGCATCCTGACGATCTTTTCTCCATCCCGCAACTAGGTCAATTTCCTTATTGTTACTCAAGACATCTACGATCATCGGAATGTCAGCTGGATCATTCTGTAAATCTCCATCCATTGTTATTAATACTTCACCTTTGCTATGATCAAACCCAGCCTGCAGTGCAGTCGATTGACCATAGTTTCGCGCTAAGCTAACAACATTTAAATTGTCATTAGCTTGTTGTATTTTTTTTAAGGCTGATTCGGTCCCGTCTGTGGAGCCATCATCCACAACAATAATTTCATACTCAAAATTTAAACCTAAATTTCTCAATTTCTGTGTATTTCTTACAAGTTCGCCTATCGCATCGACCTCATTAAATACGGGAATGATAATTGAAACGGACTTAATCATACCTTATTAAACCACATCCTCTTTACTTACCCAAACAAGCAATACTTTTTTATTTCGATTTCCTTGGATATGTAGATCACCTTCTTTTTCCAAAGATATAATTTTTACCAAAGCGAACTTTTCTTTAAGTTTTTTGACTGTATTCTTCAATGTTTTTTTGTCGTTATTGATCAACAAAGCGAGAAGGACTCCCTCTTTCTTTTCCATCTCGGATAATCGGTATTTAAGGTCCCAGTGATTATGTACTCCTTCAGAGTTAAGTGATCTAACTTTATAATTAGGAAGATATAATGACAGAGTCGCAAGTAAACCACGGTCATTACTTGCAATTATTTTTCCTGCACCTATATCCAAACTCTCAATTCGTGTCGATAAGTCTTTGTATCCTTCAACCTGCCGAAATGGGTTATATTTGCTTGTATCCTCAGAGCTCAAGCTGTAAAAAAATTTTGGCGAATTAACAAAAAAGACAAAAAAGGATATATTTATTATTAAAGTTAGTGGAACAACAGGTGTTATTTCTTTACTGATAACATTAACTTTTTTTGCTTTTGACACTAAGGTACAAAAATAAATTACGATTGGAATCGAAATTGGAGACGCCCAGTTTATCTCTGTTTCGCTTATCAGACTTAGAAACATCATTGTTGCAAATATCGGCAAGCTAAAAGATGCTGTGAGAAACCAAACTTGTTTGATATTCAAAAGAGTTTTTTCGAAATTTAAGTGTGACCATTGAAAAAAAAGTAAACGCCACTTTTTGACCAGAGAAGTAAAGAATACGAAGAAAATGAGAGGGCTAAAGATTATCAATTGTCCAAGAAAAAATTCTATTAGTGGAAAAATGTGAATTTCTACACCTTTATCGAGAGATGTCATCTCCACGTGATGCTTGAGTGTTGGAAATTCGTTTGCTATATTCCAAAAAATATTAGGAGAAAAGACAAAAAAAGTAGTACAGCTAACGATAAAAATTTGTGACCAGCTAAACTTATTCAATCTCTGAAGGATAAAAAGCGCGGATATGCAAAAAAATATCATCGAGTATTTGGTAAGCAGACCGAGTCCTGCCACTCCTGCACAACATAATAACCAAAAAAAAGAACCATTCTTAATTGCCTTAAGAAAGAAAAACGTAGCTGCGGACCAAAACAGTATTAGCCAGGCATCTGTAGTTGCAAACTGACTATAAAAAGTTGACAACGGAAGCGTAAAAAACAAGAATCCTGATAGACAGGAGATCTTAAAGTCTTTTGTGATTACAAAGGTGCTCGCTCCACAAAAGATTGATGCAAAAAGAAATGCGACAGACTGCAAAGACCTTAAACATTGATAGCTTTCGCCACAATATTGACTTAAAAAGGCTAGCATCCATGCTATTAAAGGCGGTTTTGAAAAATATCCCATCTCCAAATTTTTCGACCAGAAAATATATTGTGCCTCGTCTATGGACAAGTCGATTTGACCGAGCAGCGACGGGCAAAAAATAGCATAAATTTTTGTAAAAAGTACAGCAAAAAATAAAATACATGTGACAGCGAAAATTTTTTTAGTATTTTTTGTGAGCATGAGTTCTAGTAATATTAGACAGGAACATTAAAATGATTGGATAATGATTAAAGAAAAATTTGTTCATCTCAGGTTGAGTACAGAGTACTCTGTTAATAATAGTACTATTAGACTATCAAATGTAGTTCGCAGTGCGGCAAATGATGAGCAGCGTGCTTTAGCCTTGACGGACCTGGGGAACACATTTGCCTATATTAAGTTTTACCGCATAGCTCGAGAAAATGGCATTAAGCCTATTTTGGGTGTCGAGCTGCGCCTTCGTATGGATTCTAAGACTCAGGATGCTCCACGGATAATTCTGCTATGCAAAAATAGGTCAGGTTACAAGAGGCTCTGTAGGATTATATCTCGTGCCTGGCTCGACTATGATCAGTTATGGCAACAAGGAATGTGTAACCTTGATTGGTTTTTGGAAGAAGATCCCTTACTAGGTGGTAAAATGTCAGACGATCTGATATGTTTTTCCGGGGGAATTTACGGTGAATTGGGGCTACATGGGATAAAAACAGGGTCCTCAGAAAAAAAATTTTTAGAGAAAACTGCCAGATATTTAAAAATTTTTAAAGACAATTTTTATCTTGAGATTCATAGAGCAAAGCTTTTGAACGAAGATATTCTTTTTGATACGACTTTGTATATTGCGAATAAGCATGGTATTCCTGTTGTCGCAACCCACCCAATTCAATTTTTGGAAAAAACTGAATTCTTGGCCCATCAAGCACGAGTCGCAATAGCCGACGGAGAGACACTAACCTCCCTAAAGTCGAGTAGTAACTATACCTCCGAGCAATTTTTTTTAAGTCAGGATGAGATGGTACAAAAGTTTATAGACGTTCCTGGTGCGCTGGAAAATACTGTCGAAATAGCCAAACGCTGTAATCTAGAGTTTGAATTTGGTCATGTTCAGTTACCTAATTTTTCAATTCCGGGAAACGCCTCCATGTCCGAATACCTTAAAGATAAAGCCTTCCGCGGTTTAAGATGGAGATTCACATCTAGTAATCTTTCTGACGACGTCAGACAAAAATACGATGACAGACTAATTTCAGAGTGTAATGTAATTTCAAAAATGGGATTTTCAAGTTACTTTTTAATTGTTTCGGATTTTGTAAATTGGGCAAAAAATAATGGAGTACCTGTCGGCCCTGGAAGAGGTTCTGGCGCAGGTTCTCTAGTTGCGTTTTGTTTGAATATTACTGATGTTGACCCTATTAAGTTTTCTCTCCTATTTGAGAGATTTCTCAATCCGGAGCGGGTTTCAATGCCTGATTTTGATATCGATTTCTGTCAGGAACAGAGGTACCGAGTAATAGAGTACGTAAAAAATAAATATGGAACAGAAGCTGTGAGTCAAATCATTACATTTGGGACAATGGCTTCTAGAGCTGTTATTCGTGACGCAGGACGAGTTCTCGAATTACCCTATATTTTTTGCGATCAACTGTCCAAGCTTGTTCCCGTGGTTCAGAATAAGCCTCTTAGTTTAAAGGATGCTAGAAACGTCGAGCCGTTACTCTCAAAAAGAGAAAAGGAAGAAGAAGAGGTTGCAAATTTAATGCGACTTGCTGAACCTTTGGAGGATCTCGTTCGAAATGTCGGAATGCATGCTGGCGGCGTTTTGATCGCCCCAGGGGAGCTAACTGATTTCTGCCCGCTTTACAAAGCTCCGGGAGCTGATGGAGAAGAAGGGATTATTTCCATGTTCGATAAAGACGATATTGAGCAGCTCGGATTGGTTAAGTTTGATTTTTTGGGGCTAAGAAATTTAACAATCCTAGACATGGCGATAAAGGAAATTAATGCATTGCATATAGCTGAAAATTTAAAACTGGAAGACCTCAATGAATTCAATGATGCTAAAACATATGATTTATTGAAAACGGCAAATACTACGGCGGTGTTCCAGTTAGAGTCAGAGGGAATGAAACGATACTTATTAAAATTACAACCAGATTGTTTTGAGGACATAATTGCGATGTTAGCGCTTTATAGACCAGGTCCTCTAAATTCAGGTATGGTTGATGACTTTATAAAAAGGAAACAGGGGGTACAGAAAATTGATTATTTTCACGACGACCTTAAGGAGTGTTTAGCACCCACATATGGTGTGATAGTCTATCAAGAACAGGTAATGCAAATTGCCCAAATAATAGCTGGTTATAGTCTTGGTAATGCAGATATTTTAAGGCGAGCTATGGGCAAGAAAAAAGTGGATGAGATGTCTAGACAGCGTAAAATATTTATTGACGGAGCTTCATCCAGGGGCTATTCAAATAACCTTGCAATTAGACTTTTTGATCTCATGGAAAAATTTGCAGAGTATGGATTTAATAAAAGTCACACTGCTGCCTACGCGTTTATCACATATCAGACAGCATGGTTAAAGTCGCACCATCCAGCAGCATTTTACTCCGCGACCCTTACCTCTGACATACATGATACAGACCGGATAGCTCTTCTGATTCAAGATTGTAAGAAAAATGGCATAGTAGTTGTAGGTCCCAGTATTAATTATTCGATGTACGCCTTTACTACTATCTTAAAGGAAGACGTTGCGATAGTTCGTTTCGGACTGGGAGCAATAAAAGGTGTAGGAGAGTCAGTCATAAAGGCGATTATAAATGCAAGGGAGCAGGGAGAGTTTAAAAATTTATTGGACTTTTGTTCGAGAATAGATCGGCGGGTTATAAATAAAAAATCGTTTGAAGCCCTTATTTGTTCAGGTTCCATGGATGAGCTACATGGTATGGGAAGTAAGGGAAGAAATGAAATGCTTTCAACATACGAATCCTTTTTATTGCTTTCTGAGCAAAGGGAGTTAGCAAAAGACCAGGGTAATCTATTTGGCGAAATACCCACGGAAAAAGATTTAGATAGGCCTGATCGAGAGATAAAATCCTGGACTTCTAGACGGCAACTTCAAGCGGAAAAACAAGCATTAGGCTTTCCATTTTCACGCTCTTTTTTCAGTTTATTAGATAGAGAAGTTTCCAAATACTTAACAAAAAATCTCAATGCTTTAACAGCCGCTAACGAACCGTATTGGATACATGGAGTTTTAACCAAAATAAAAAAGCAAATTACACGGAGAGGTCCGGTTTATATTTTGGAGCTAACTGACGAAACAAAAAGTATCGAAGTATCAATACAAGCGGATCATTACGAGGAATTTAAACCTCACCTTAAGTTAGACGAATATTTTCAAGTTTTAGTTCGAGTCAGAGAGGATGAATATTCGGGAGGAATTAAGCTTAGTATTAAGGCAATCCTCGACGCGGTTTCCGTGCGTGAAAAAAATGTAAAATTTATAAAGATCAATGTTCCTTCTGGGCTCCTAGAAGCGAACACATTCGATAAGTGTATGAACACAATTTCGGATTTTTTTGTGCCTGTAGGACAGAATATTGGTATTCCAGTAATTCTCGGGTTGTCAGTGGAGGGAGTTCGTTGTGATTTGTCGATGGGCAAGAAATGGTTACTTTACCCATCAGAAAACGTAATTGATAAGATTAGAGAGTCGTTTGGAGAGGAATCTATAGAATTTCATATTAAAGGGGAGTGATTCTCAAGCTTTTCTAAAAGAAGTTGGTGAGTTTCATGTATAGGTAATCCGACTACAGATGAATAACTACCTGAGATCTTTTTTATAAAAATAGAGGCTCTTCCTTGTATTGCATAACTACCGGACTTATCAATTGGTTCGTCAGTTTTAGAATAATTCTTTATCCACACATCTGGTATTTTTGAAAACAAAACCGAAGTGACATTGTTGATTTGGTGGAATTCAAACGAGCAATTTTTTTCGAAGTTTGGAAGAGCTAAAACGATTGATGTGATTACTTTATGTTCTTTATTTGATAGTTCACTCAACATTTTAATGACATCTGATGTAGAATGTGGCTTCAAAAATATTTTATTTCCTAGGCATACAATTGTATCACCACAAAGAATCGGATTAATTTCTCTACTTATCTTTAGTAGTCGTTGAGACGAAAATATTGCTTTGTTCATAGCTACGCGGGTAACATATTCAAGTGGAGTCTCTGAATTAATGATTTTCTCTACTTCTTCCATTCCCTCAATGCTTTTATTATTCAATTTGCGAATCACGATACCAAGCTCTTTGCCAATAACTCTCAATATTTTCATTCTTCGTGGGCTTTTAGATGCTAAATATAAAATTTTTTGTTTCATTAAACGAACGAAAAAGTCGACATGGTTTATTGAAAAACGTTAAATCTTTGACCTGCTCAGCATACGAAGGAAATTACGTGTCATTTCAACAGTTGAAGGACTCATGAAGTCAGATACCTCTGCAATAATTTTCTGTAACATCATTGACAATTATGGGGATGCGGGCTTTTGTGCGAGATTTAGCCGCGCATTACTTAATTATATCAAAACCGTAACAGTATTTACTGACAAACCATCTGTTTTTCACAAAATTATTGGTGAAAAAAATTTGACTTTAATGAATTCTGACGACGTAGTGTTTCGTGTTTTTTATTACAAGGACATTACATTGCCTATTCCCTTGTCAAAAAATTATATAATATTTGAGTTATTCGAAACGCAGGTTCCAATAAATTTTTTACGGACTTTTCAAGAACGATCAAATGTTAAAAGAATAATGTTGGACTATCTCAGTACCGAGAAATGGAATGAATCGTTCCAAGGAATACAGGCTCCGGATGCACGTCTTTTTAGAAGTAAGGATCAGGATTTACTCAAATTCAGAAAGCGATACTGGTTTGCTCCCGGGATTTCAAATAAATCAGGAGGTCTAATTTGGGAGGATAGGATTTCGGTAGATTCTCGGACACGAAAAAAAATAAGAGAGAATGTTCTATCACTGAGGGAAACAAAAATTTACGGAAATTTACATGCTACTGCTTTTTACATTTGTGACTTCTCTTATGAAAAGTTTCGATTTTCTTTTTTTAGTAAGCTTGCCAGAGACAAGACTTTTGTTATTTGGAGTCCTAGAACGCCCATTTTTTGCCAGACTGATTTCGATATCATATTACAAAGCATGGACTTAAATATTGTGAGAGGGGAGGACTCATTCATTTCTGCCCATTTTGCTGCGTCTTCAAGGTGGAGGGTTCCTTTCTTGTGGCAGCCATATCTGGAAAATGATTATTATCATAAGAGCAAATTTTTTGGATGGAAAAATCACTTTAACCATCTGACCATTGACAGCTATTGGAATTTTGCACAGGCTTTGATGGCCAGAAATTTTGACAAATATCAAAAGCTGTGGCCATATTTTTACAGGGATTGGTTAGAATTAAAAGACTGTATGGCACTAGATTGTCGCAAAATAACAAAAAATCGTTCTTTACTTAAAACAATGTTAGAGACGTAGAAATTTGAGGAGTGAATTATGAAGACAGCTCAAGAATTGCGAACAGGCAATGTTTTTATGATTGATGACCAGGCAATGGTTGTGATGAAATCTGAGTACAATAAATCAGGTCGAAACTCAGCCGTTGTAAAGTTCAAGCTAAAAAATCTTTTGACTAGTTCAATTTCCGAGTTTGTCTTTAAAGCGGATGATAAATTTGAAGTACAAATTTTAGACCGTAAGGAGGGCTCCTTTTCGTACTTTTCTGACCCACTTTATGTTTTTATGGATGAAAGTTACAACCAAATTGAAGTTGATAGCGACGCAATGGGCAATGCATTAAACTTTTTAGAGGAAGGAATGGTTTGCGAACTAATTTTTTATGATGGAAAAGTAATATCCGTGGAATTACCTACGTCATTAGTGCGTGAGGTTCAATATACGGAGCCTGCTGTCAAGGGGGATACTTCAGGTAAAGTTATGAAGTTAGCAAAATTAAAACCAACAGGTTTCGAAATTTCTGTGCCGGCATTTGTGGAAATCGGCGACAATGTGGAAATAGATTCAAGAACAAATGAATACAAAGGTAGAATAAAATAATAGATAAAAAAACAAAAGAAGAGTACTTCCTCAAGAAGGCAAACGATATAGTAGGATCAGATAACCTTTTGATAGCTGGGGTAAATGAATTCTATGACATTGAAAATTTTGCCGTCGATTGGAGAAAAAAATTCTACGGAAAGCCATTGGCTGTAATGCTTCCGAGGAATACTAATGAAGTCTCACGTTTAATTTCACTTATAAATCGTACAACAAACATTTCGATTGTTCCTCAAGGGGGAAATACTGGGCTCGCCGGAGGGGGCACCCCGAATGAGCACGGAAACCAGGTCGTATTGTCTCTAAGGAGACTTAACGAAATCAGAACTATTGATTTTTTAAACAGAACGTTGATAGCTGAAGCAGGCTGTAGCCTTTTAAACTTACAGAAGGTTGCAAGTGAGCATAAACTTTACTTCCCATTAGATTTTTCGTCACGAGATTCAGCATCTCTGGGTGGCTTGTTAGCAACCGATGCTGGCGGTTTGTCAGTTTTAAAATATGGAACCGCAAAAGACTTTTGTTTGGGTTTGGAAGTTGTGCTAGCAAACGGTGAGGTATGGCACGGTTTAAGATCTTTGCGTAAAGATAATTCTGGATATTCTTTAAAAGACCTGTTTATTGGAAGTGAGGGAACATTAGGTATAATCACCGCAGCTTCAATGAGACTTTTCAGTCCGGTTGAAAAAAGAATTACATACGTTGCCATGACGGTGAATTTATCGTCTGCAATAGAGTTATTTGGTGAACTATGCTCTGTAACACAGGACAATGTCTTAGCTTTTGAGTTTATGGAGAAAAATGCAATTAACCTTGTCAGAAGGTATTTCCCAGAAAGGGTCCCAGTCAATTTTGATGAACATTTAAACAGCGTCATTTGCATAATCGAGCTTTCAGCAGCATTTGAAAAAAACAGCACTAGTTATAGTTCTATCTCCGAGGCTTTCGCAAATAATCAACTTTGCACTTACTACACAAAATGTTCCGAAACGATGCGAAAGACAATTTGGCAGTTGAGAGAGTCAATTACGTTCGCTTCCGCTGAAGACGGACCTCAGGTAAAAAATGATATTTCGTTGCCACTTTCTAGAATCCCGGATTTCGTGGATTACATAACTCAAAAATTACTTAAGGTCCATCCGCATGGAGATTTTATTAATTTTGGTCATATTGGGGACGGTAATCTACACTTCAATTTCGCTCCATTTTTTCGTAGGATGTCTTGTAAAGGGGAGATTAAAAGACAAGATATAGTTAATTTCTTAAAAGAAAATGAAGAAGTAATACGCGGAATGATTAACGATGCAGTTGTATTGCATGATGGGTCAATTACTGCAGAGCATGGAATCGGAAAATTGAGAAAATCTGAAAATCACCGATTAAAAAGCGATGTAGAGCTTAGGATTATGCGAACTATTAAGAATTCAATAGACCCCAAAAATATTTTAAACCCTGAAGTTTTATTGTAACAAATCCTTTATTATTCCTTCGACTTGAGTTTTCCAATGAATCTGTTCGATGGAAAAAGTATTTTTTAGCGAATCGCAGCAGAGTCTAGAATTCCTTGGCCTTTTAACGACACTTTGCATCTCATCAGTGGATATTCGATTTATTCGGAAGGATTTTTCTTTTGGAATACCTTTCAATTTCTTAAAATTTTCAAAAACAAAATTCGCCAGTTCAAACCATGTTGTTTCCCCTTTTCCACAAATATGATAAACCCCTTTTCTGGTTTGGAGCGAATTATCTTCGATCAATTGACCAAGAAAATCTGCTATGAATTCAGCAGTCGTCGGAGCGCCATACTGGTCACCAACAACATTAATTTCAGAATCGTTTTCGATTTTTCTTAAAATTGTTTTGACAAAGTTGTTTCTATACTTAGACACTACCCAACTGGTTCTGAAAATTAGATAAGAAATCGGCGAGGATAAAATATTTTTCTCGCCTTCTGCCTTACTTTGCCCATAAACATTTAGTGGATTCATTCTGGCACAGGGACGGATTGGCTCAACCCCACCTCCATCAAAAACGTAATCGGTTGAAAAATGTATTAGAGGTAAGTTTTTATTTTGCTTAGAATTATAAACACTAATTTCGCTACAAATTTGCGTCAAAGCATCACCATTAACAGCAAATGCAATTTCTCTTTGTTCTTCAGCCTTCTCAACGTTAGTGTAAGCAGCTAGGTTTAATATAATGTCCGGCGATTCATGATTTAATATTCTACGTATTTTATCAGACAAGTTTTTTCGATCGTCAAGTGCGATTTCCTCCCTTCCCGGTGAGATTATATCGAATGTATCAGAAAAGCTTTTCCTAACTGCAGTACCTATTTGTCCAGTTGAACCGAATAATAATATTTTTTTTTTCTTTAAAATAAGTCCCCCCGTTCTAATAATTGATTTAAAGAAAGACCGTCTTTATCCTTTTCAGATATGATTATGTCAGAAGATAACGTTTCTGAGGGCCAAGTAATGTTAATCGTCATATCTGACCAAATAAGAGTTCTGTCAGCCTCTTCATTGAAATATTTTGAACATTTGTACAGAAGTTCAGTTTCATCTGACAAAGATATAAATCCATGGGCAAATCCCTCTGGTACGTACAACATTTTATTATCGGTTCCGAAAAGCTTTAGTCCAGCCCAATTTCCAAAAGTTTTTTGATTTTCACGAATATCAACTACTACGTCAAATATTCCTCCTCTCAATACCCTTATTAGTTTTGCCTGAGCAAATGGCTCTTTCTGGAAATGCAGTCCTCTAAGCACACCTAGTTTTGAGAACGAGAAATTATCTTGGACAAACATTGTTTTAATTCCGGAAACTTTTTCAAATTCATTCTGATTAAAATATTCCGAAAAATGTCCTCGATCATCTGAAAAAGTTTTACAAGTGATAATCAATACGTCTTCAAATGGGGATAAGTTTGTTTTAGTAAATTTTTCCATCTAGTGTTTTTCTTTTAATAGTTTTTCTAGGTACTGTCCGTAACTATTATTTTGAAAATTCTTTGCAAGTCGAAATAATTTATTATCGTCTATCCATCCCTTGTTCCAGGCGATCTCCTCAGGACAACAAATCTTTAATCCTTGTCGTTTTTCAATTGTTTTTATAAAAACTGAAGCATCCACTAAATCCTCCGGTGTTCCGGTATCGAACCAGGCAAATCCTCTGCCGAACAAATGAATATTCAAATTCGAATTTTTTAGATAGCTCAAATTTAGGTCAGTAATTTCCAATTCTCCTCGGTTTGACGGGGTTATTTGCTTTGCTCTTGAACACACGTCTTTGTCAAAAAAATAAAGTCCCGTAACAGCAATATTTGACAATGGAAATTCTGGTTTTTCAACGATTGATATTACCTTACCTTTTTCTATTGATGCGACGCCAAACCTTCGTGGGTTTTCTACTGGGTAGCCAAAAATCGTTGATTCGTTATGTTGGGCTGATGTAGTGCTCAATATATTCTCTAATCCGCTACCATAGAAAATATTATCCCCGAGAATCAATGCACTTTGGTTATTGCCAATAAATTTTTCCCCAATTAAAAAAGCCTGGGCGATACCCTCAGGACGATCTTGTATTGCATATGAAATTGATAAACCGAAGTTTTCGCCATCTCCCAAAAGATTTTGAAAATTTTTTAAATCTTTTTGGGTTGAAATTAAGAGTACGTCTCTAATATTTGCAAGCATAAGAACTGATAACGGGTAGTATATTAGAGGCTTGTCGTAAACAGGAATCAATTGCTTAGAAACCGCTATGGTATTGGGATAAAGCCTTGTTCCAGAACCCCCCGCAAGTAGGATCCCTTTTCTCTTAAATGTTGTTGTTTTCAAGCTCAATGTATCTCCTGATCATACTTATTTTTCGCGAGTTGGTGCTTTGTTTTCTATCCAATCTTTATTTTGCAAATACCATTCGATAGTCTTCCTTATCCCCCTTTTTAGATCTACGGTGGGGCGCCAATTGAGTCTCGATTCTATCTTTTCTGCATTAATACTGTATCTATAGTCATGACCTGGCCTATCCTTAACATACGTTATCAACTCCTTAAAGTTCAGATTAGCATGAATTCCTCTCTTTTCTACACAGTCATCTAGCGTGGAACATACAAGATTTACTAAATCAATATTGCTACACTCACATTGACCACCAATATTATACGTTTGACCAATCTCCCCGACTTTTAGAACTCGATCCACGGCAGCGCAGTGATCATCGACATATAACCAATCTCTTATTTGCGTGCCATCACCATAGATCGGAATTTTTTTCCCATTTAAACAATTGTTAATTACTAAAGGGATCAGCTTTTCAGGATATTGATACGGTCCATAATTATTAGAACAATTCGTAATAATGGCAGGGAAACCGAAAGTTTTAACCCATGATCTTACTAAATGGTCCCCTGATGCCTTACTAGCCGAGTAGGGACTATTCGGTCTAAAAGGATGATCCTCTGTGAAACTAGGTTCACTTGAACTTAGACTACCGTAAACCTCATCTGTGCTAATTTGAATAAACCGAAAAGTTTTTTTTGAAACAAAATTTTCCGGTTGATGCTTTTCGTTGCTTTCTTGAGGTAAGGTTTGATAATAATTTAAACAATGTTTCAGGAGATTATATACCCCAATTATGTTTGTTTGGATAAATATATCAGGGCTAGTGATGGATCGATCAACGTGGGTTTCAGCGGCGAAATTAATTATTGATCGAGGTCTGTATTTTTTTAGTATGTTTTCGATATCCTCCTCTTTGGTGATATCTCCCTGAATAAATGTAAAAAATTTATTGTTTTTGATGCTTTTAAAGTTATCCAGGTTTCCTGAATAAGTTAAAGAATCCATCACGACAATTTCTTCTTTATCGCTTGTTGATTGAAGTTTTCTAAAAACAAAATTAGTGCCGATGAAACCAGCACCTCCAATTACTAATATCAATGATTTATCGCTTTCTCACAATAAGAACTTTTCGAATTTTTATCTTACAATTTGTGTCGCAACTGCTGAATCAGCCAACAGATATATTTAGAGGCAGCAAATTTGTAATTTCAGAAACTAAATAATTTGTTATTATAAGATGCTTGTTATAAGCCATGCTACAAAATTAGCCAACTTTTTACTTTTTAGAGAGAATATCCATGAACATTACTGTCATTGGAGCCGGTTATGTCGGGTTAGTTACTGCGACATGCTTGGCGGATGTAGGAAATAACATCCTATGTTTAGATTTGGATAAAGAAAAAATAGAGAGTTTAAAAAATGGTAAAGTGCCAATTTACGAACCAGGCCTTGAAGCATTACTTGAAAAAAATTTACGTGCTGAGAGACTGAGCTTCACTTCAAATGTTGAACAATCAGTTGAATTTGGTGAATTGCTGTTCATTGCTGTAGGAACCCCTTCTGGGGAAGATGGGTCGGCGGATCTTAACTACGTTTTGGAGGCTGCAATTAGCATTGGGCAATTTATGGATAGCCCCAAGATTGTAGTGAATAAATCCACCGTTCCTGTTGGCACGGCGGATAAGGTGCGAAATGCTATAAGTAAGGAACTTGAGAAAAGGTGTGAAAACTTGAAATTCGATGTTGTTTCAAATCCAGAGTTCCTGAAAGAAGGTGCTGCGATAGAAGATTTTCAAAAACCAGACAGAATTATAGTGGGGGTAGAGTCAGAAGGCTCAGCTTCAATAATGAAGACACTCTATTCTCCCTTTCAACGCAATAGAAATAAGATAATTATTATGGATATTAAGTCTGCGGAGTTGACTAAGTATGCCTCGAATGCCATGCTCGCAACTCGCATTTCATTCATGAATGAATTGGCTAATTTATCGGAAAAACTTGGAGCGGATATTGAAAAAGTGCGCGTTGGAGTTGGTTCTGATAGTCGCATTGGGTATAGTTTTCTATACCCAGGTTGTGGTTATGGCGGTTCATGTTTTCCGAAAGATGTAAAAGCACTTATTCGGGCGGGAGATGATCGTGGTCATCGAATGAAAATTCTCTCGTCGGTTAAAGAGGTTAATGATGATCAAAAAGAAGTTATTCCCGGGAAAATTATAAAATTTTTTGGAGAAGACTTGTCAAATAAAATATTTGCCGTTTGGGGTCTTGCTTTTAAACCTGGTACCGATGACATGAGAGAAGCGCCCAGCATCACCGTAATTGAAATCCTTTTGAGTAGAGGGGCAAGGATAAAGGTTTTTGATCCGGTATCCTTTAAAGAAGCAAGAAAGGTTTTTAAAAACTCGGTTGAATATTGTAATTCTCCATTATCAGCAGCCGATGGAGCTGATGCATTGATTATTCTTACGGAATGGAAAGAGTTTAGAAGCCCTGACTTCAGAAAACTGAAAATGACCTTGCGATCAGCCTCAATATTTGATGGGAGAAATTTATATGACCCTGTATATTTGGAAAGTATTGGGATTAATTATTTCCCTATAGGTCGGTAGAATTTAAACATATGCAAATTGATCAAATACGGACTTTCTTTATTGAACTGCAGGATAATATCTGCGATGCCATAGCGAATGAAGGAAAAGAACATGTAATATCCGACGACTGGAAGAAAGACAGCAAACAAACATTAGCTGGAAATGGGAGGACTAGAATAATCGAAAAGGGAAATATCATAGAACGAGGAGGTGTAAACTTTTCTGATGTCAAAGGGATGTCGTTACCGAGTTCAGCTACAGCGACACGCGATGAATTGAAGGGTTTGCCATTTAGAGCACTCGGTATCTCCCTAGTTTTTCATCCTCTTAATCCTTATGTGCCAACTGTGCATATGAACCTTCGTTTTTTTTGTGCAGGGGACATTGGAGAATTTACTAACCAAACTATTTGGTGGTTTGGTGGAGGAATTGATCTCACTCCTTATTATCTTTTTGAGAAGGACGCTTGCCATTTTCATAAGGAATGCAAAAAATCTTTAGATAATTTTTCAACTAGCTATTATCCAAAGTTCAAAAAGGCATGTGATGAGTATTTTTATTTGCGGCATAGAAACGAAACAAGGGGTATAGGTGGAATTTTTTTTGATGATTTTAATGAACTTGGGTTTGATAGAAGTTTTGAGTTGGTCAAACGGGTTGGCAACTCATTCTTGCCAGCATACTTGCCGATTGTCCAACGCAGAAAGCGTTTGGAGTGGGGCCAGAGAGAAAAAAAATTTCAGGAGTATCGCAGAGGGCGATACGTCGAATTTAATTTAGTTTATGACCGCGGGACTCTTTTTGGTCTCCAGTCGGGTGGCAGAATAGAAAGTATTCTTATGTCTATGCCGCCGGTTGCAAACTGGTCTTACGCGTTCAAACCTAGGGAAGGAACTCCGGAAAGTAAACTTTACCGTCATCTGAAACCTTTTGATTGGATCAACTTTGAAAAAGACTCTACCGCCTGATTCAACCATTTTAGTTACAGGCGTAGCAGGATTTATTGGAAGTGCTGTTGCGGAGAAATTGTTGGAAAATAAAATCTCAGTTGTTGGAATCGATAATTTAAACAAGTACTATGATATAAATTTAAAATTGAATAGGCTAAAGCGCTTAGCAAATTCAGGTAGTAGTAAAAATTTTGACTTTATCAAAATGAATTTGTGTGACGGTAACGCAATAAGAGATTTATTCAAGAATCACTCATTTGACTATGTTGTCCACATGGCCGCTCAGGCCGGGGTTAGATACTCTTTAGAAAACCCCCAAGAATATATTGATTCAAATATCCAAGGTTTTTTCAATCTTCTTGAAGCTAGTCAGAGTGCAGCTAAACTGAAACACATGGTTTATGCTTCTTCGTCGAGTGTATATGGAGGCAGCAAAAACATTCCTTTTTCTGAGTCGGAAAAAGTAAATCGGCCGGTAAGTTTATATGCGGCAACGAAAGCAAGCAACGAGCTAATGGCGTTTGCCTATTCACATTTGCATGGTATCCCCATTACGGGGGTTCGCTTATTTACAGTATATGGTCCGTGGGGAAGACCTGATATGGCCGCATTCGGATTTTTACGCAAAATATTAGCATCGGAGGAAATTGAAATTTTTAACAATGGTGATATGAAACGGGATTTCACCTATATAAATGATGTGGTTGAAGCTATCTTGAGAATCTTGACTGAGATTCCATCAAAAATACTCACAAATGAGCAAAATTATGAAAATGCAGAATCGAATTCCAGAGTTCTTAACATCGGTAACGGTAGTCCGGTATCATTAATGGAATTTGTGTCTATTCTTGAAAAATGCATTGGTAAAAAAGCAAAAATAAAATTTGTCAAATTTCAACCGGGGGACGTTAAGTCTACATTTGCTGACATGACAGAATTTAAACGCCTAACAGAATTTGAGTTTCGGACCCCATTGGAGGTCGGGTTGACGAAATTTGTATCGTGGTATACCAGTTACTTCAAATAATTTGGGTTTAGATAAGGATGGTTTATGATTGATGAGATTTATCACAATAATGTTAGATACTTAGGTAATCTGCTGGGAGAAATCATCAGAGAACAGGAGGGAGATGAGACATTCAATCTCATTGAAAACGTTAGAAGATTAAGCGTAGCTTATAGAAGACATGATGATGTTGATGCTGCAAAAGCACTTGACAAGATTCTAAAAAATCTTACTTCTAATGAAGCCGTATTAGTTATTCGTGCGTTTACATACTTTCTACATTTCATTAACATTGCTGAAGATCTTGCTATCTTGAGAACTCCCGGCAGTTCCCAAAAAACTCAGAGTCTTCCTGGCTCCTTTAATAGTATGTTTGAGCGATTTGACCGAGAGAAAAAGCAAAAAAGTGAAATTTTAGATTTGCTTGGGAAAGCACATATTTCACCCGTATTGACCGCTCATCCAACTGAGGTTCAAAGGCGGAGTGTTTTGGAAGCTGAGAAAAAAATTTCTGAGTTATTAAAGACTCGTAATGATTTAGAACTTTCACGGTCAGAAAATGGGTTGGATAACAATGAGAAAAGTTTAAAGTCTGTAATAGTACAGTTATGGCAAACTCGGTTGCTCAGATTTAGCAAGCTTGATGTTGCTGATGAAATTGAAAATGTCCTTGCATTCTATAAAAGTACATTTTTACAGGAAATTCCTATTTTATACAAAAATCTTGAAAAGAAACTAGGAAACCAATCAGTGGCTAGCTTTTTTAGAATGGGCAACTGGATTGGTGGTGATAGAGATGGCAACCCAAATGTAACCGACCAAACTCTTGATCTTTCTGTAAAAAAACATGGCGAAACCGTACTAAGACACTATTTATTACAAGTTCATCTCCTCGGGTCAGAACTATCTATATCTAAAAAATTAATTGGGGCAAGCGAAAACTTATTGAATTTGGCTCAAAGGGCTGCTGATCCGAACCCTCACCGTATAGATGAACCATACAGACAGGCTTTAATTGGTATTTATGCAAGATTAGCGGCTACTCTCGTTAAACTGACAGGCGCAAATGCCAGGCCGCATGCGCTACCGCCCTCGATCCCCTATGAAAACCCTGGCGAGTTTCTGAGTGATCTCAATATCGTTGAAACCTCACTCAGAGAGAACAAGGGAGCGAGGTTAACTGAAGAGAAACTCAGTACGCTTATTAGGTCAGTTAAGGTTTTCGGCTTTCACATGGCTACCGTTGATTTGAGGCAAAGTTCAGATGTACATGAGTTGGTCGTAAAAGAATTTTTATTAGGCGCAAAAATTTGTGACGATTATTCTGTACTCAACGAACAAGAGAAGCAAAACTTATTACTGTCCTTGCTAAAAAAAGAGGATAGATTACTGGCTCCTAATTTTGAATACTCACAGCAGTGTTTGAAGGAATTACGAATATTTGAAAAGGCAAAAAAATTAATCGATGACTTTGGTCCTGAGGTAATCAAATACTACATCATAAGCCATACGGAGACTGTAAGTGACCTACTTGAGGTAGCTCTAATACAAAAGGAGAGCGGCCTGATGGAGGGATCTGTTAGTGACAACGCAAAACTCGGTATCGTAATTGTTCCACTATTTGAAACAATCGAAGATCTCCGCAGGTCTGAAGAAATAATGCGATCGTTTTATTCTCTCGATGGGATTGCCGATTTAGTAAGGCATTCTGGAGGGCTTCAAGACATCATGCTAGGGTATTCCGATAGTAATAAGGATGGTGGAGTTTTTACGTCAAATTGGGAAGTTTATAAAGCCTCAATTAATTTAGTAAATCTTTTTCAAGAGGTCAAAGGAATAACGCTGAGACTGTTCCACGGGCGAGGGGGAACTGTGGGACGCGGTGGAGGGCCGAGTTACCAAGCTATTCTTGCTCAGCCTCCAAGCACTGTTAGAGGTCAAATCCGATTAACCGAGCAGGGCGAAATAATATCGAACAAGTACAATACACCGGAGATAGGGCGACGGAGCTTAGAAACACTTGTAGCAGCCACTTTAGAAGCTACATTGGTCCCTGAAAATGAAAATATTCCAGACGAGTATCTTAACGCAGCAGAGAAAATTTCAGAACACGGTTGGTTAGCGTATAAAAAAATTATTTATGAAATGGAGGGCTTTTCGGAGTACTTTTTTTCTAGTACTCCTATTTCTGAAGTTGCGCTTTTAAATATTGGTTCAAGGCCTGCAGCTCGACCTGATTCAACAAAGGAGAGAATGAGAATCGAAAACTTAAGAGCCATTCCGTGGAGCTTTTCATGGGGTCAGAGTCGTCTCGCTTTGCCTGGATGGTTCGGTTTTGGTTCTGCTTTAGAGAACTTTGCACTTGAATCGGTAGAACGTAATCGGAGTTTACTACTGGAAATGGCTCGGGAATGGAAGTTCTTTCAAGCTCTAATTTCAAATATCGACATGGTTATGGCGAAAGCAGATATTGGAATTGCTCGCCGGTATGCAAGATTATGTCCTGATCCAAAAGTGTCTCGCAAAGTGTTTACCAAAATTAAGGAGGAGTGGTTAAAAACAAAAGGAGCTTTGGAGTTTATAACTGGGTCGAGAGAGCATTTACTGTCCAATCCTGAGCTCGCAAAATCCATCGAAATGCGTCATCCGTATCTTGACCCCCTTAACCATTTGCAAGTCGAACTCATTCGGAGGTGGAGAAGCGGAGAGAAAAATGAACGTGTAAAAACTGGAATTCATTTGACTATTAATGGGATTGCAACGGGAATAAGGAACACTGGATAAAAGGTTAATTTAATGGCATTGCCAAAGTTTTACATAATATTGAATGCTTTCTTCTGGGGTATCGTGTGGATTCCGCTGAAGTATTTCAATGAACAAGGAGTACATCCGATTTATGCGACTTTTTTCTGTTATCTCATATTAGTTATTATTATTGTTATTTTAAAAAGGTCTTTTTTTTTTCTTTTGTTTTTTCGCGAAGTGGGTGTTTGATCGCAATTTCCTATGGAATCACAAACCTAGCTTTTAATTGGGCTATTGCAGAAGGTAATGTTATGAGAGTAGTTTTCTTGTTCTATCTTATGCCGATCTGGGCACAGATTTTTGCAATATTTTTAATTAAAGAAAAGCTAACAATAATTTCGTTTATTGGCATCTCCACAGCGACCTTTGGAGCTTTTTTAATATTAATTTACAATCAAATCAATATAAAAGAATTTTCGCCCGAAATATTTTTCAGTATAAGTAAAGAGGACTTTCTTGCGATAGTTGGAGGGATTTTTTTTGGGTTGGGAAATGTATTAGTTAGAAAAGCAATAAAAATAAAATCATTACTAAAAACTTTCGCTATTTTTTATGGAACATTTTTTGTAGCAGCCGTCTTTTTATTAGTTAATTTGATATATCCTGTATTAGGAAAATCCACTATTTTAGACGCGGTAATAATGCAATCATTTACTGATATAAAATTTTTATTAATTTTTTCCTCTTTTGTAGTAGGGCTCGGTTTAGCAAATTTTTTATTACAACTAGGGGCATCAAAACTTCCCGTTTTTATAACATCAACGTTACTCATGTTTGAAATATTAGTAGCACTGGTCTCTACAACTATTCTTCAGGAGGCTCCTTTAAGAATTAACGAATTCATCGGGGGGGGGTTGATATTAATCGCCGCGTTTTTAATGATTACCAACACCTGGAAAATATCAAAAAATTAAGGAAATCTTTCTTCTTTAACCGCTTGAATGTAATTCATTATGCACTCTTCGACAGAATTTGCGTCAGATAGGAAATCTCTTGCAAATGATAATTTATCCCCAATTCCTAGAATGTCGTAAAGAACTAAGACTTGCCCATCTACGAAGTTTCCGGAGCCGATACCCACAGTAGGAATTTTTAATACTTCAGTTATTTGCTTTGAGGTTGCTGGTTCAACTAATTCGAGAACTAATAACTCTGCTCCTGCATTTTCGAGAGAAGTGGCGGTATTGACTAGGGACTCATTTTCTTTTTCTGAACTTCCAAATTTCCTGTAGGAGCCGATCTTATGAATGGATTGCGGGAGCATCCCGAGGTGTGAGCATACAGGTATGCCTCTGGTCGTCAAAAACTCAACCGTCTCTAAAAGCCATTCTTCTCCCTCAACCTTAACCATTTGAGCCCCGGCAGCCATTAACTCAGCAGCATGGGAGAATGTTTTTTCTGGATTTTCTTGAAAGGTAGAAAACGGCATATCAACTATCACGAAGGTATCAGAAGTGCCGGCAGTAACACACTTTAAGTGATATTTTATTTCATCAAGCGAGACTGTCAGGGTTGTTTTATCCCCCTTAATAACCATACCGAGTGAATCACCAACTAAAATACAGTCTAATTTACATCTTTCAAGAAGTGCTGCGAATGTACTGTCATAACAGGTCAGCATCGCTATCTTTTCTTTTCTATTTTTTTTTGATGTAAGTTCTTTGATGTTCATGCTGTAGCATTATTAGTATTAAGAATTCTCAGGTTCAGAGCCTCAGTTGTCAAATCATCTATGCACAGGCAAACGAATCTGGCAACAAACCCTTTCAAAAACTGCCCTTTTCTCAGTGCCAGGTACGTTGTATTTTTTTCGAATATATCATTTCCGTCTATAAGCACAAGATCATTATCTTGATTTTTATCGTATGCCATCGACGCAATTATTCCAACCCCTAATTTCTGAGAAACGTAAGCTTTTATTACATCAGCATCCAGGGCCTCGAGTACAATATTTTGCGAGAGTTTCCTTGCAAGGAACTGCATATCAATTTTTTCTCTGCCGGTGAATCCCTTATGATAGGTGATTATGGGATATTCACTGATTAAATCTAATGTAATTTTATTATTATTAAGTAACGCGTGGCTTTTTGGTACAATGATGCCATGATGCCAATCATAGAAAGGAAATGTTATAAAGCGATCATCATTTTTTAATGACTCTGTAGCAATAGCTATGTCGGCATCACCGTCGTCTAACATACTAGCTATTTCAAGCGGACTACTTTGGTGGAGAACAAACTGCACCTTTGGTGAGTTCTTAGTGTAACGTTTTATTATGTCGGGAAGAACATATCTCGCTTGAGTGTGGGTTGTAGCTAGGGTTAGTTTTCCTGTTTCTTTATCCAGAAATTCATTTTTGAGGGATTTAATTTTGCGCACACTTCCCAGGATCTCCTCTGCCAACAACAAAAGCTTGCCCCCAACTTCAGTAAATCCAAGAATTTTTTTTCCGCGTCTCTTAAATAATTCAACACCTAGTTCTCCTTCAAATTCTCTAATACTTTTACTAATAGCAGGTTGTGATATGTAGAGAGCTCTAGCCACAGAAGTGAAGTTGAAGTTTTGCCTGCTTGCCTCCGCAATTATTCGAAGCTGCTGTAGGTTCATTTATATTTTTTCAGTAAGTTCTGGCACAACGTCAAAAAGGTCACCAATAATTCCATACGTAGCAACCTGAAAAATCGGGGCCTCAGGATCTTTGTTAATTGCAACAATCACTTTAGAATCCTTCATCCCCGCGAGGTGCTGAATAGACCCTGAGAGTCCAATAGCAATATATAGATCAGGCGCTACGATTTTCCCGGTTTGTCCGACTTGATTCTCATTTGGAGCCAACCCCATATCCACTGCTGCTCGGGAAGCTCCTAATGCACCACGAAGTTTTTTTGCCAAAGGTTGAAGTATATTTTTATAATTTTCAGCGGAACCCAGACCTCTCCCTCCTGAAATTACACATTTTGCAGAAAGGAGGTCAATCGTATCTGTTACGTTATCGCTACTATTTGAAACGATTTTTGTTACTGTATCGCAATCTTCAAAAACAATTTTTTCGCTTGTTATGGACTGTCCTGACATCGATGCAGGATTGAATTTGTTACCTCTAATAGTTAGAAATTTTCTTTTTTGTGACGTTGTAACTCTAGAATGCAGATTACCCGCGTATATAGGTCGTACGAAATCATTCTGGGAGATTATTTCAATAACATCTGTTAGTTTCTCCTCATCATGCATTCCAGCAATTCGGGGTAATAAATCTTTTCCTTGAGAAGAGCTTGACATTAAAATAGTGTCTATGTTCGAATTGGCATTCAACAAGATTGAAATTTGGTGAGCCCATACTTCTGAGATAAATTGCTTAAGTTGCTCGTGTTCTATGATGAAAACCTTATCTACGCCTTCTATAGAACGTCCATCGTTCAATATTTTTTCTAATTCATAGCCTAGAATCACTAACCAAACTTCATTTGAAAGGTTTTTCGCAGCTGTGACAACGCGAAGAGTTTCATCTTTGATTGATGATTCATATTCAGCTATAACTAATGCAGTCATTTATTCAGTACTCCAGATTTTCGCAAGCGATCTATTAATTGTTCTACGTTTTCAATTATTTCACCTTTCTCTCTCTGTTTAGGCTCATAAATTTTTGTTATTTCGGTTTTTCGGGAGAGGTCTAATCCAAGTTCTTTTACATCAATTATTTTTATTTCTTTTTTCTTAGCCTTTATTATGTTGGGCAATGAAATAAACCGTGGATTATTTAGCCTTAAATCAACGGTTGCTACACAGGGTAATACTGTTTCCAACTGCTCGACTCCGGCATCGACCTCTCTTTTTAAGAGGACCTTTTTCTCGTTCACATCAATCTCCGAGATAAATGTTGCCTGAGGCCATCCAAGAATCCCAGCAAGCATTTGGCCTGTTTGGTTACAATCGTCATCAATTGCTTGTTTGCCCATTAATATTAGGTCCGGCTGTTCAAGTTTAGCTATTTTTACCAATATCTTAGCAATCTGGAGTGGGCCTAAATCCAATTCGGTCTCAACCATGATTGATCTATCAGCTCCAAAGGCAAGAGAGGATCTAAGAATATCTTGCACTGTATTCTTGCCTATACTGACCGAAATCACTGTGGTGTCCGACGTTCTCTCTTTGATTCTTACTGCCTCCTCAAGAGCAATTTCGTCAAAAGGATTTATCCCCATTTTGACATTCGCTGTGTCCACACCTTTGTTGTCCTGTGTGGGTCGAACCTGCACATTATAATCGACAACTTTTTTAATTGGGACAAGGATTTTCAACATCTAAGCTCACTATTTTTCAAATTTAAACTCTCGCATAAGTAATGTTAGTTCTAGTTATTATATTATATTGATCTGCCCGGGTTCACTAATCCGTTAAAACGACTGAAAGTTGTCTTGTTTTTAACATGAGGATCAAAAATTTCTGAAAGTATATCACTTGCTAGCATCTCTGCTAGGAGAGAAGCATATGAAAATCCTCGGGAAGCTAAGGCCGAAAAGACAAATAGATCTCGTTCCGAGTCCGGCCCGATTTTCCCCACGACAGGAAATTTATCACTTGAGGTACATCGTTCGGATCTACGATGTGTAATTTTTATTTCGCTCTCAAATTTATCAAAAATATTACGAATCCGATCAAAATTGCGTTCATTGTTCCTATTAATTAAAAATATATCCTCATTTTGAACCTTGTCGTAGGTAGAGCCCGAGTAAATTGACTGCCTTGTAATGGGTGTAACATACCCACCCTTACAAAAAATGAATTTCGGAAAAAAGTTTGTATATTCATTAGGAATCTCAAACCGGCTCAATTGTCCAAAATTTGTTTGCAGAGCTAGGTTTTTTTGCTTAATTTTATTTTCTCCTATGTCAATAGTATTTTCGCAAAGAATATCTTTTGTTTTAGAGCCGGTTGCAAGGACCACTTTATCGAAGAAAACATCTGATTCTAAACCATTAGTCTTTAGTGACAGTGAAACACCCTTTTTTAAGGAATTTATTTTTCGCACTTCTGTCCCCATGGATATACGGACATCATTTTCAAGTTTCGCGTTAACATCTTTGAGACATAGTATTGAAAATTTCCTCGGGTTTAACCAGAATCCTTGCGGATCCCATATCCCTACATCACTACTGCTGGTCTTTTCCCAATATTTAGTTAGGAGGTTTTTCTCAACTATGTAATTTTGATAGAAGGAATTTTTGTTAAAAACACTCACCCATTTTTTTTGTTCGTGGACATTCTTCGGTAAGTGCAAAAGACCTGTCGTGTGCGCAACTTTAGTTTCGAATTTTTTTTCTAAATATTTAATCCAAGCAGACATTTTGTTAATGCCTTGATAGCAAAAAGATTGGTAGTCCGTCCGGCTTGTTACAGGATTATGGACAACAACAACTGGATTCGATGAAGGATTCATTCTAAATGTCTCAAACAAATTAACCCCTCGTTCGATGAGTGTTATTTTAATATTGAGCTTTTTTATTCTGGAATCATTTATTTCTGTTATTTGATCTGCTAACGCTTTAAGGAGAGTTATTCCAGCGATTCCGGAACCGATAATTCCAACTTTTTTTGACATACTTGATTATAGTGTGGGTTAGACTGTATTTTACATCTATTAAACTAGGAAAGGTGTTAGTCATGCTAGGCTTTATTGGTGGAAGCGGTCTTTATGAAATTGAGGAAATATCTAACGTTGAGTTTGTGAAAGTATCTTCTTGTTTCGGAAATCCTTCAGACGATATTTTAGTCGGTGAAATAGACGGTAACAAAATTGCGTTTCTGCCACGACATGGGAGAAAACATACGCTTAGCCCATCTGAGATTAACTACAGGGCGAATATAGATGCCTTCAAGCAAGTAGG
>MDTG01387350.1_pt1 | contig 30139 bp, 29 predicted proteins | sample 811421 | NCBI WGS metagenome assembly MDTG01 (sample SAMN05326645, study PRJNA326480) | marine metagenome | isolation source: seawater | place: Pacific Ocean: South East | collected 2011 | reverse complement strand
GGAACGTCCGTTAAAGCGGAATACTTCTTGTATAAACAAAAGTATTTGTTGATACGTATTCCACTAACATTCGTAAAATTTAGTTACGAATTGTTGTCTACGTATCTCTTTATAATCTTATTAACAGTATAAAGAGCATAATAACCTGAATATATAGTTGTTATTAAGGTTATTAAATTTTTCAATTAAGAAAAGGATTCAAGGCTATAAAGGTATAAAAAAATGTTGTCAAACAATAAAAAAAATTAATAAATGGCTAAATTCAGACATTTTTTTAAAAAAAACCCGTCAAGTATGGATAAAATGAGAATCATACTATTTTTTTAGGTCAAATGTCTTAAGTTTAGTTTGTCATTTTTTTTCTAAGTCTCAATCTTTTAAAAATATACAAAAAATCAATTAAACCAGAAAAATAAAATATAAAAAAAGACCAAAGGTAACTCGTTTCTATATTTGTTCTGTCAATTAAAAGTTTGTTAGTATACTTGTTAACTATTTTGTAATTTGTAGAAAATGCATATTTATAGCTAAGTTTAATTGTATCATATGTTTTTTTTCCATATGAATATTCCTCACCACCAACCCAGCAAAAAAAATTAATTTTTTGATTAGTGTTAGCCTCAATAATATTTTTTGATAAAATTATTTGATCATCAATATAACTCTGAGGCAATTCATCCACTAGTCTTACATGATTATGTGAATGTGAACCTATAATATGATTTTGAGAAATAATATTTCTTATCTCTTCCCAATTCATAAAATGTCTAACTTTTGAAGTAATTATTTTTTGTTTAATTATTGACGACACATCTCCATTATAGTTATTGATCAAATTTATTTTTGAAGCATTAGTATTAATAAAATTTGTAGGTATAAAAAACCAACCTGTTAACTTATATTTATTTAATATTGGTAATACAAATTTATAATGTGAAATCAAACCATCATCAAAAGAAAAAATTATAAGAGGTTTATTAAAATTATTTTTTTTTGATGAAAAAAAAAGGTTAAATTTTTTTAAATCACAATTTTCATAAAATTTAAGAATAAATTTAATCTGTTTTTCAAAATTTCCTAAAGTGTAAAAGTCAATATCGTGATAATTAATTACTCTAATATGATCTTTAGAATAAAATCTTATAAATATAAAAAAGAATAATTGAGGAATATATAAAAAATAAATTGTATTAATAAAAAAATATTTAAATAATTTATACAATTTTATCTCCATTTGAAAATAGACAAATAAATTTTTCAAATTCAATTTTCATTTTGTTGTCAAATTTATCACTATTTATTATTTTGTACATATTTGGATTAAATAGATATTTTTTACGAACAGTGAAAAGTTTTAAAAATAGATTTTTAATTTTAGTATTAAATTTATATTCAACAAGATCATACTTTTTATTTTTTAGATAAATAATTAAAATTATTAGCAATTTTGATAAGCTAATCTTTTCTAGAAGAAATATTTCAGAAATTCTAATTTTATTTTTATGAGGATAATTGATTAGAATAACTTTTGCAATTTTTTTATGTCCTTCGCTGATATTTAAACATAAAAAATTACCATTTTTTTCATGTCTGTAATATTTCCATAGAAGCCAATCTTTTGAATTTATTTGTTCAAAATTTAGATTTGGAGAATTATTCTCATTAAAATCAAAATTTACTTCATTAAGTTTATTGGAACTTTTTATTTTAATTTTATTTAAAGAAAATGTAAAATAACAGAAAAAATTAAATAAATTAAAAAAAAATAAATAGAAATATGACAATATAAAATAAGTTAAGTTAGTTAAATTTATTTTTATTTTTAAATTATATAATAAATACTGATTATTTAAGAGTAAATAATTACTTGTTTTATTTTCTTTTTTATTGAAGGTTTTAAAACCAATTTTATTAAATAAGATTGATGCATCTTTTGATGCTGTCAAATTAACTAATAAATCGACATCTTTTAAATCAGCAAATTTTTTACATAATATAGGAGCAATAAGTCTATAATTATTATCAACAATTAAGGAGTTTGTGGAGTAAGCACTAAATTCTTTATTTAAAATTTTAAAAGTTATTGGAATAGATGCTATATGGCCAACTATTTTATTTCCAATTGTAGCAACAAAACCTTTGCAAAATTTTTGAGGATTTGATTTGATTAAAGGATTTAAATCATAAAAATTTTTCCTATCATCTGAATCAATTTTAGTTTCAAAATAAGTATTGTATAAATCTACAATTTTTGAATAGTCATTTTCATTTATTTTTCTAAAAATTATACTCATTAAATATTTTAATAATTAATTATTTATATATAAAAATAATATATTTAAAAATGGATAAAATAAAAATTAGAACACTCCTAGATGATTCACTTAAAAATATAAATGAAATATTAGGAAATAATCAAAAAATATCTACTGATAGAAAGAATGATATTACAGGGATCAATAGTCGAATTGATTCTACAATATTCTTAAATTTAATACTTGAAATTGAAAAAAAAATATTTGAAAGCTATGATATTGAAATTAATATATTAGATAAATTATCAGAAAATTTATATGCTAAATTCACGTTGGGAGATTTAGAAAATTTAATTATTAAGATGTTAAACAATGTTTAATATTCAATTTATTACAGATTATAACAATAGTATCTTAGAAAATTTATTTGAAAAAAAAATCCAAAACAAAAATGTAAATATTATAAAAAGTCAGTTTAAACAAACGATTAAATATTTATCAAAACCTATAAAATCTAAAAGTAAAAATATAAGGTATATCGAGATAAATATTGATACGGTGCTTAACAAATATTCAAATAAAATTTTTTTTAAAAATAATGAAATCAATATTATAAAAAAACAACTAGATAACATAATTAATTTAATTTTATTAAATAACAATTTTTATGAGTTAACGATTATATCGCTATTAAATGATTTTCGAACAAGTAATAATATTAATAATTATAAATATAAAATTGGCCGTAACTATTTAGAAAATGAACTGAACCTTTCATTAATGAAAAAATTATCTCCAATAGAAAATATTATATTAGTTAATCCTAAAGATTTTATAATTGAAAATAATAAAAACGAGATTGAGAAAGTTTGGTATAATACTAAAACTCCATACTCTATACAAAATTCAAAAATTCTAATTGAAAATATTTATAATGTTCTTGATCAATTTTTTGAAAATAAAAAAAAACTGATTATTTGTGATTTAGATAACACATTATGGGGTGGTATACTTGGAGATGATGGTATTGAAAATATTATTTTAGGAGGTCATAGTGCTAAAGGCGAGGCATTTAAAGATTTTCAAAGACACATTAAAGAGTTGAAAGATAATGGAATAATATTAGCATTATGTAGTAAAAATGATGAGACCGCTTCCATAGAAGCAATTAATACACATCCAGAGATGGTGCTTAGAAGTGAAGATTTTGTATTATTGAAAATAAATTGGGTAGATAAAGCAAAAAATATATTTGATATTTTAAATGAATTAAATTTACATGAAGCAGATGCAATTTTTTTAGATGACTCAAAGAGTGAAAGAAATAGAGTAAGATCAGTATTTCCTGATATGTTAATACCTGAACTACCAGAAAATAACGTACTATATTCAAAGATACTCAAAAATCTTAATTGTTTTAATTTTGACTTAACAATCGAAGATAAAAAAAGAACTACAATGTACAAACAAAATGCAGCGAGAGAAAAAGAGGAAAAATCATTTACAAATAAATATTCATATAAGGATTGGTTAAAATCATTAAAATTGGAACTTAAAGTAGAAGATTTGAATAATATTAATTCCAAAAGAGCTCTACAATTAATTAACAAAACAAATCAAATGAATTTTTGTACTAATAGATATTCTGAATATGAATTTAATAAATTAAAAAAAAATAAAAATTTTAATATTTTTACATTTACTGTAAAAGATAAATTCGGAGATTACGGTTTAACAGGTGTTTTAGTATTAAATTTATTTAAAAATAAAATTATTATAAATGATTTTGTATTGAGTTGCAGAGTCTTTGGAAAATTTATAGAGAACAGTATGTTGGAATTTATAAATTTTATTTGTATTAATAAAAATATAGAACAATTCAGTTGTATTTTTAAAAAAAATAAGAGGAATACACCTTCAACAGATTTTTTAGAAAAAACTAATTTTTCATCAAATAAAAATAATGTATTTTTGTGGAATGCAAATTCGATTTTAAAATTTCCAAAATTTATAAAAATTTTTTACAAAAACCAAATAGTAAACAACAGTTACAAATATAAAAAACAATAAAGAAATAATAACTAGAATAAATTAAGATTTTTTATATTGTAAATTAAATACATCTATATTTTAATTTAACTTTATACACATATATCCGTGAATATTTAAAATTCCTTCATTTTTAAAAATACTGGCCTAATTTGATTAAAAATCATATTTAAAATAATACACTCATTATTAAAATTGTGAATATTTACCCTTAATTCTTTTGTACATCTGTATTCTTTTACTAAATCACTGTTGTCTAGATTTTAAAATTTAAATTAGTATATTCAGACCATTGTAAAGTAATAATGAAAAATAAGGAATATGATTAAAAGTAATAAGTATTAAACTTATTATATTATTATAGCTTAGTTTTAATAAATAATTGTTATAATTGTATAGTACTTATTTGATAAATTTATTTTTATAAATTATTGTAAAATTTCATAATGTTTAAAAGATATTCTAAAAAATTATTACTAAATCTATATCAAACTTTTTCTTATTTTCAGATTATGTTATTTAAAAATAGAACAATAATTGTGGGTGATTCACATGGAAGATTATTATTTTCTCTAAAAAATAGTAGTAATAAATTATTACTTTATAAAGCACAGCCAACTTTAAAAATTAATTTTATTCTTTTTTGGGTTAATTTGACATCATATAAATTTTACAGCATTGAATTTACTGAATGGATCTATAAAATTATATCTAAGTACAAAGCTAATAATTTAGTAATATCTTGTGGAGAAATTGATATTAGATATTATGCAAATCTTGACAGTACAGAAAATATAAAAATTGTTGCAAATAAATTTTGTGATAAAATTATTGAACTTTCTAAAATTCATAATTTGAATATTTTTTACATAATTCCAATTGCTCCATGTAGAAAGTTATCAAAAAAAAAAGAAAAAGGTAGAATTCCATTTGAAGGTACATATTATCAAAGATTAGAATCTTTTAAAAAATATAAAAAAATAATTTTAAATAGATTAAATAACTTTGCCTCAATAAAAATAATAGATCTAAATTTTCAATGTAATGAGAAACATTGTGAACATGATAAAGATTATATTCATTTTAAAGACTCTCATCGATTAAAAATTTTAGAAAAATTTAATTGAGAATTATTTAGAATAGCAGAATTTGAAACTATGACCATAAACTTGACAAGCTAACAATCTGTTACCGACTGAGATTTAAAAGTGTCTTGTTAACTATTAAAAAAATAATAGTTTATATTTTCAATATATATCTTTTAGATCATCTAAATAGAAATTAATTTTAGACCAATTAATTTTAGTTGAAAAATATTAAAAAAATGCTGAAAAAACAATGTAAGCTTTCATATTTTAATAAATAAAAAAAGAGTTATGAAATTCTATTTTTTGGATATATTAATTAAAATGAAATTAAAAAAAATAGTATTTTAGAAACTAATGAAAATATCAAATCCTCAAAAATTTTAAAAAATTTGTAAATATTAATTTTCGTGGAGATATATAAATTAAAAGAATATGATATTTAAAAATGTACTAATAAGAATATTTTACAAATATATTACGGATGAAATTATTATTAAAATACCAAATTCAAATAAAAAAATTATTTTTAAAGTAACTGGTAATAAAACAAGATCAAGAGCCATAAATGCACTAACTAAAGAAAAAAACACAATTGAGTGGATAAATAAATTTAATAATAATTCAATATTTGTTGATGTCGGCTCTCAAATAGGACTTTATTCACTGTATGCATCTATTATAAAAAATTGTAAAAGTTTGGCAATCGAACCTTACATTTCAAATTTGTATTATTTGCAAGAAAATATAAAAAAAAATAACCTAATAGAAAATATTTTTATTTTTCCATTTGCAATTACTGATGAATCAATCCCAGGAAAACTTTACCTTGATGATAATTTTATTAAAAGTGAGATTGGCGGTGGTTTTCCAATAAATCCCATAAATGTAAGAAATGAATTATTTGATCCAACTTATTGGCAAGGTGTGCATTATGTTAAATTGGATGATTTATTGAATATTCAAAAAAATATTGATTATATAAAAATAGATATAGATGGTAATGAACTAAAATGCCTTGCAGGAGCTACTGAAACGTTGAAATTGAAATCACTAAAGTCAATTTTAATTGAACTTAATGAAAACAGCAAAGATTACATGGAAATTTTAAAAATTATGCAAAATAATAATTTTAAATTAGATGATAAACTCACACAAAAAAGTTATGTTTCGACAAAGCGAGGCTCTAAAATTTATAATCATATATTTTACAAAAGGTGATTGGTTGCGGGAGTAGGATTTGAACCTACGACCTTCAGGTTATGAGCCTGACGAGCTACCGGGCTGCTCCATCCCGCGAAAAATATACTAATATTACTGTTTATTAAAAAATCAATAGTTTATATTAAAAATTAAAAAAGTTTTTCTTTCCAAGTTGATGGAGTATTTTTATTCAGTATTTCCAAGTCAATATGATATTTGAAGTCTCTTACGCCTCTTTTTTTAATATATTCTATTGTATTTTCGATACCAATATCAAGTGGAGTAAAAATATTATATTTTAAATCTTTTTTTATTTTATCAGAACTACAATATGAGTATTTGACTTCTAAGGGTCTGTCTCTATGATAAATTGGATTTAAATTAAATTTTAATTTATTTGCAATTATTTCTGATAATTCATTAATTGTTATAAATTCTTCATCTGGACCAATGTTGTATATTTGTGAGTTGGTTATTGGTTCTATTGCCATCTGATATAAAGAAATTACACAATCATCTACATATGAAAAACATCTTTTTTGATTTCCATCTCCATATATTATTGGTTGTCTTTTTTGCAACATTAAATTTATCATTATAGAAACAACATTTCTATATGGATCATCGTACTTTTGTCTCGGGCCTATTATATTATGAGGTACTGCTATTGTATAATTAACACCATGAGTTGAGCATAAATTAATCAAATATTGTTCTGCTGCAACTTTGCCAATTCCATATGTATCTACTGGCTTTGGTTGCATATTTTCACTATATGGCAATGTTTGATCACCATATCTAGCCATTGAAGAACAAAAGATAATTTTTTTTACTTTATTTACAATTCCTGCGGTGAAAACTGAAACTGAAGCATCAACAGTATTTTTGGAGATATAATAAGGAGAAAAACTTGATAGGCCTTCATGTGCAGAAGCAGCACAGTGATAGATTATATCGACTTGTTTTGTAATTTTGATCATTGAGTTTAAGTCATTGCATTCATAATTATAAAAAGTTACATCTTTATTCACATTATCAATATATCCACCCATCAAATTATCACATCCTATAACATTATGACCTTTGCTAATAAAATAATCTGCTAAGTGACTTCCTAAAAAACCAGCTACTCCTGTTATAAAAATATTCATAATAATTCTTTAATTATTATATTACTAATTTTGTATTAAAACAAAAAAAAATTAAAGCCATATTACAAAGTTATTATTTTCTGCTACAATAATATTATCTTAGTAATTTAGTGATAATGATTGAAAAGAATACATTTAAATTAGATAATTATAATACAATAATTTTAGATTGTGATGGTGTAATTTTAAATTCGAATAAAATTAAAACAAATGCATTTAGAAAAACATTAAATAATTATAATTTTAAAAAAGTAAAAAAATTTATTGCGTTTCATGAAAAAAATATTGGTTTAAATAGATTTGAAAAATTTAATTATTTTTTTAAACAAATATTAAATAAAAAAAATTTTAATAATGAAGTTGAAAACTGTTTAAAAAAATTTTCTACAATCAATAAAGAAAAATTAATTCATTGTAGAATTGATAATTCTTTAAATAGCTTTATTAAATACAATAGTTCAAAAAAATTTATAGTTATTTCAGCTGCAGAGCAAAAAGAGTTAAAAATAATTTTTAAAGAAAAGAAAATTTATCACTATTTTTATAGGATTTATGGATCTCCAAAAAGTAAAACTGATAATTTTAAAAAAATTTTGAAAAATAAAAATTGTAAGGAGCCTTATTTATATTTAGGCGATAGTAAAAATGATTATGTTTTTGCAAAATCAAATAATATAGATTTTGTCTTCATTTATCACTGGACAATATTTAAAAACTGGAAGAATTTTTGCAAAAGTAAAAATTTGATGTATGTAAAAGATTTAAAATATTTTTTGAGTAAAAAATTTTATAAGACAATTTAAAAAATTTTTTTTATTTTTTAAGTTATAAGAAAAAGGTTTTAAAATAAAATTAAAAAAAATGAAATTATCAATAATTATACCCTGTTACAATGAAGAAAAAACTATTGATGAAGTTTTAAAAAGAATATCGGAGTTCTACACTGAAAAAAAACAAGTAATAATTGTAAACGATAGCTCTACAGATAACACTTTGAAAATAATACAGCAGTTGGAACAAAAATATAATTTTATTGATAAGATTATTGAGCATAAATCTAATATGGGTAAAGGTGCAGCGATTAATTCTGCAATTGAATATGTTGATGGCGATATATGTTTAATTCAAGATGCAGATCTAGAATATCATCCCAAAGATTATTTAAAATTAATAGAACCAATTAAAAAAGGTATTGCGGATGTTGTTTATGGTTCAAGATTTATTGGTGGTAACGAGAAAAGAGTTTCTTTCTTTTGGCATAAACTTGGTAACAATTTGTTAACAATGTTATCAAATATGTTAACTGACTTGAGTCTTACTGACATGGAGACTTGTTATAAAGTTCTCAAAACTGATTTATTGAAAAAAATAAAATTAAAAGAAAAGAGATTTGGTATTGAACCGGAAATAACTGCTAAAATTGCTAAACTAAAAGTTAGAGTATATGAAGTCGGCATCTCATATCAAGGACGAGGTTATTCTGAAGGAAAAAAAATTACTTGGAAAGATGGGTTTAGTGCAATTAGATGTATAATAAAATACAACTTCTTTAATTAAATACATAATTATAATTTATATAAATATGTCTCACCATATTTAATAATTGGACGGCTCTTAATTTTACTTACAAAAGAGTAAGCGTTGTGTCTTGACATTATTAACAAATGAGTTGCGCCTTCTTTCTTAAGACAATTAAATAAATTTTTATCAAAGGTATCAATTTCAAATGTCGAAATATATTCATTATAACATTTATCAAAATTTGGAGTAATGTTTATATTTCCTTTTTTTATTTGATGTTCAGACAACCTTCCATAAGTGGTATTTTTAGCAGTATTACCTCTAACAAAATTCCATGGTGCCCACTCATTAGGTGGTCTAACATTTACGATCATTGAATTATTGTTTAAATTTTTTTCTATATATCTAGACATTTGAATTTCTGCATGAGTGGTAAAGACAGAAAAATAATTTAGATTTATTCCGGGAAAACATAGAATAAAATATAATAAAACAACTGGAATTAATTTTATAAAGCGATTTTGTATATTAAATTTATAGTATATCACTTTAAAAGATAGAGAAATTGAAATTATCCATAAACCAATTATACTAAATGATCCAGGAAATGATCCCGAGTTATGGTTTCTAAATATTCCATCGAGAAACATAGAACCTATTATCCATGAAACACATATTAAAAAAAATCTTAGATTTATGAATTTACAAATATGAGCGTAAAAGATAATTAATATAAAAAATGAAGTATAAAATGTATCTTTCTGAAAATTTCTATATACCTCACTAAAAAATACATTAACACTCAAATTGTTAAGTGCTTGGCTTATTATTGTTTCATTTTGGACTTCTCCAATAGAAAGATATAAAAAATAAGAAAAAGGATATACAAATATACTAATTGAAATGAGAAGTTTTATTGTAAAATTTTTATTAAATTTTAATTTTATAGCTTCGTATAAAAAGTGAAAAGAATAAATAAATAAAAAAGGTATACTAACTATGGGATGCATCAATAGTGATGCTGAAAGATTTATAGATGATTTAAAAAGTTTTTTGTTAAGTAAATTAATTAACATTGATATTCCTAAAGCATATGAAAATATTTCTTGAATTTGTCCGCCAATTAAACCATCTCTACCATTAATTGTGGTATTTAATGAAAATAGAATAATTATAAATATAGGAAGATTTAAATTTTTACCTAGCAAAACTAAATTTAATATTAATAGGAAATAAGCAATTATCCAAAATAGCAATAAGATTTCTGATGATCTTAAGTTTAAAAAATGAGACATAAGCCAACTTACTGAAGGAAGTCCATTTGGGTATCGTATAAATATTGATGATTCTTCAATTCCAGGTTTAGCACTAAATAAATTATTACCTTGATACAAATATCCTATTATTTCAGATACTGTAGTAATATCTGCGTCTGGAGGAGCTGGGACAAAAATATAGGGAACAAAAGGTATGAGTAATATTGTTAAATAAATTATATATTTTATTTTAAATTTTTTTATTTTTATATTTATATTACAAAGAATTATAAAAATAATAAGAAAAGATAATATTATATAAAGATAAAAACTCGGTACTCTTAAATAATAATTTATATTGAATGTTACTAATATGCTAGATAAAAAAACTAGTAATGAAAATCCATTTGAAAAATTTAAATAATTTCCCTTTTTTTCAAAATTAGTGTATTTGCCAATTAGATAGATAAATATTAATATATATATAAAATCCAATACAAAAAAAATTAGAGCAAAACTAGAGTTATAAGCATAAAATGATTGTATTTTAAAGAATGAATAAAAAATAATTAAAGATAAAAATATAATAATAAATAATTTTTTTGAGCTAAAAAAAATTCTAAAAAATATAATTAGAAGAAATAAAAAAAATATTGATAAAAAATTTATAAACGCTAAATCTATTCTTTCAATAATACCGTAGTTTAAATAAGGTACGAAGTATTGAATTAATTCCTGCATAAAAGTTTTATTAATAAAGTTAGATAAGCTAATTTAAAATTTAATTTTATAGTATTACAAAACTATAGTTATTCATATATTATTAAACTAATATAATAAATTAATAAAAATGCTAATTAATTTAATCGAAATATTTATAATTAATTATACTTATTTGTTTGCAGTTTTTGGTTACTCTTTTTTAATATTTAAAGTTTGTAAACTAGAAAGAATTGGGCTAATCAATCTTTATTCAATACACATTTTAATTACTTTTTATTTAGTTATATGTATTTTTTTTATATTTATATTTGTGTACCCAATTACAAAGTATATCACTTATTTATTTATTTTATTGGGAATACTTTTTTTATTAATATTTAGTAGAAAAAAAATAACATATAAATTTTTTTTCCAAATATCCGTTATAGTTGTAATTGCATCTTTTATTTCTTTTTATTCTCTTGAGTCAGATGATTTTTCATATCATTTAAGAGCGATATTATATTTTAAAGAGAGTGTAATAGAAAAAAATTTAATTAATAATATTGAAGATGGACCAAGAGTGGCGTTTAATTCTGCTTGGTTTCTATTAAACTCCTTTTTATCAAATAAAAATTTTGAAACATCTTTTTTCTTTGTATCATCAGTATTATATTCGTCATTACTTTTAGATTTTACAAAATTTTTAAAAAATAATTATAAAAAAGTTGATTTAAGTTATCTCTATATAGGGTTTGTATTACCATATTTTGCTGGAGTTCTTGGAAAGTATAAAAACTTTGGTTCTGATATTCCTGGTCAATTAATTATAACTATTATTACATTTATATTTTTAAGAATATTTAGTCTAAAAAAAGAAATTGATCATAAAATTTTTTACTTACTCTTTATTCTAACGTTATTTACTACAATGATAAAAATAACTAATATTTTGATTATTTTTTTTATAGTATTTATTTTTTTTAAACTTAAGAAAAAAATTAAAGTTTTTTTAGTATCTAGTTTCTTATCAATCCCATTTTTAATATGGATATACTCTAATTATATAATCAGTGGATGTTTTATTTTTCCAATCGAAATAACATGTTTAGATAATAATCAAAAAGCTGGATATTACAATTTTGTAGTTTCAGCTTTTGCTAAATCTATTTTAAATGAAAACATCTCTCATGAAACATCAAAATTGTTATTACAAAATTTTCATTGGATTAATTACTGGATTCAGGATCATTTAAGAATAATTATTGAAAAAAACTTAATTTATTTTTTGATACTAACCTACTCTATTTTTCATTTAAAAATATATTATAGTAAAAAAATAAATTTAACTAAGTTATACTTACTAGAAAATTTTAATAATGAAGAAAAAAATAATTTTATCCTTTTTATATTTGTATCTTCAATTCAGCTTATAGTATGGTTTTTATATTTTCCTAGTTTTAGATTTGGCAGTGTATACATACTTAATATTATGATTATCATTTTTCTTCCTATATGGAATATTTTTTACAAGTATTATCCTTTAGCGTTTATAAAATATTTGATTACAGTTTTATCAATATCTTTTTTTTATTTAGTATATAGAAATATTTTTAAAATCTTTGAATATATAGATAGAGAAGATCTTACTTGGCCAATGATTGAAAAGTGTGATTTGTTGAACAGTAGTAGTTGTCCATTAATATTTTAATGGTAGCGGAGGAGGGATTTGAACCCCCGACATCACGAATATGAGCCGTGCGCTCTGACCAACTGAGCTACTCCGCCGTTTAAGCTAATATATATTAAATGAGGAAAATTAACATAATTACTATTAATATTTATAGTGAATTTTTCAAATTTAATTTATTTTTTTATATAAATAAACATTACTAAAACGATCTTCATTTGTCTCAAAATAATAATTTAATTCATATTTATTAGAAAAATAAGCTAATATGTCATTTTTAAATTTGTATCTTTTAAGAAAATTATTTAAGTCAATATCAATTAAAATTAAATCTGGTTCTTGATTTAATACGTAATAAATTTCACTTTGTTTATTTTTTACTTCTCCATAGGCATATTTTAAAGGTACTTCTCTTGCCATATCTGACGTGTGAATCATTTTTGATAATGGTCTTTTTTCTAATAAAAAATATAATAATTGTGTATTGTCTGTTGTAGCTAAAATTGTATAATTTTGGTTCAAATTCAATTTTGTTATATAGTTTTTTATTTTATATGTATCGTCATAATAAACTGTTTCATAGGATTTGTACTTTTTGTATAAATTAGAATAATCTAAAAATATCGATATTGATGATACAACTATTGCTATAGTAAGAGTAAACAATAAAGAAGATTTAATTCTAGAATTTATAATAAAAATAAATACAAAAATAACAATAAAAGGTATTAATTGAATTAGATAATGTGGAAATGGATTTTTTGAAAAAACAATAGATAAAGATATTCCTGTAAAGTATATTATTGAAATGATATAAAAACTTTTGTTTTTATTGAAATTTAAAATACAATAAAAAAAACCAGCAAAACCAAGAAACCAAAATAGAAACCTTATAAAGATATTTAAATCTACTGGAGCTAACGAAACTCTTATAATAGATATCAAATGGATTAAAAAATTTTTATCATTTTTAAGATAACTCATTTCCAATGGGTAGAAGAAAAAAGATTTTATAAAAACATCAATATTGGTACTTAAAAAAAAAAGAATATTTAAGCTAAGAATAAATAATCCGCCTCCAATTATTAATAATAAATTTTTAACTTTTTCAACATAATTATTTTTATCAAAAAAAGGTATTAAAAGAATAATTATAGACAAAAAAGCTAGATTTGATCTTATGAAAACTGCTATACCGATTAGCACGCCTATTATAAAATAATTAAAATTTTTTTCTGAATATATTGATAAATAAAAAGAAAATAAAATAGGAATTAGTGCTAAATGTTCAGTTGTTAAAGATTTGCCATTTATTAGAACAGTAGATTGCAATAAAATACAAAGAAGAATTGATAAAATAACTATATAAAAATCTTCTGTGAATTTTGATATTATTAAATACAATATATATGTACTAATACTAATGACAAATACTGCTGCAAGCCTAATGGAGAATATGGATTGTCCAAAAATCTCTAATAATAGATAGTAAACGTAATAACAAAAAGGTGATTTGTTTCCCCAAAAATCAATCCAAGGTATATGATTAGTTTTTATTAAATAAGCACCAATAAGATAACTTGCTTCATCCCAATTATATACCGACCTAAATAAGTATGGAAATCTTATTAAAAAAGTTATTACTAAAATAAAAAAAAAGATGAATATAAAATTTTTTTGGGAATGAAATTTGTTAATCATTATTTATACATATCAAAAATTTTAATAAATTTATTAAAATAAAAATATAATTTTGGATAAAATATTACTTCAGAGTTGTTAGATTTTATTTTTTTAGCAATAAATTTTGCAGCAATATTAGTATCTGCAACAATAAAACTTATTAGTTTTCGATGTTTTTTATTTTTTGTATTTTTAATATAACTTTCAGTTCTAATACCTCCTAAAACAAAGAGTTTATGTATAGTTTCTTTTTTTAAATTATCGTAATAAAAATTATACCAAAGTTTTTTTGATTCTTTATAAAATTTCATTCGAGATTTTTGATTATAGATTTCAAAACTTGAGAAATAAATTAGTTTTGTAATTTTAAAATCTGATTCTTTTATAAAATTATAAATATTAATTTGATTGTAAAAGTTAATATTTAAAATATTTTTTAATTCATCTTTTTTTGAAAACATATTGTCATATACTGCTGAATTAAAAATAATATTAATTTCTGAAAATTGAAAATTTATAATTTTTATTTTTAAATTTAACCAATGCCTATCCTCTTTAGATATTTTTTTATCTAAAGGGAAATAGATTATATTTTTTTCTAAGTTTTGATGTTCAATTTTTGAGGTTAAGCCAATAATAGGACTACGTTTTTCAATAATTTTAATAAGTTCAGCACCAATACCAGAAGATATTCCAGTGATTATATAAAGAATCATGAGATTAAGTTAGAGAATAGTTTTTCTTTTTCATTTATTTTTAATAATTTAAAGTTTTTTTTAAATAAATTATAGTCAAAATCATTTTTATTATTTTTAAAATTATATGGGCAATCTGAAGAGAAAATAATTTTCGTTTTATCTACATCATTATAAATTTTTCTTATTATTTTTGAATCAATATGGTTACTAGCCACATCTATGTAACAATTGTCATATTTATTAATTATACTCCATATATTTTGAAAAACTGGAAATCCGCCATAACCAAAGATAATTTTGATATTTTTATTATATTTAATAAATTCTATTATATTATCTAAGATTTCGTATCCCAGAATTAAATAGATTGGCTTATTTAATTTTTTTATAAAATCAGAATATTTAAATGTTTCAGATAATTTAAAATTATGCCAGTACTGATGAAATTTAAACCCATAAATTTTTTTGTTCATTTCTATAAAATTTTTTTCAAAATTTTTATTTTTAAGCATTGGGTTTAGCCAATACCACATTTGTAAATTAGGAAATTTTTTTATCTCATGGTATAATTTTTCATTCTCTGGATAATTAATTTTTATTAAATCTTTATTTCCGGAAAAAATTTTCCAAAATAATCTCAGTTCATTATCACTGTTATAAAAAGAATTTGAAATTTTTTTACTAATTTTGAAACCTATGTAATTTGAAAGTAATTTACGTTGTAATGCATACATAAATCTTGATTTCTCTGGTTCTTTATATTTTGTACAAGGCGGACTGAAAATTGCTTCTTTTATATTATTTTTTTTTAATAAAATTAAAAACTCTTCAGTTGAGTAATAAGTCTTGTCATAATATATATGATGATCTTTATTAATTCGCAAATGATTCACTTTTAATTAATTTCAAAAATGTTATTATTTTAAACAATATATTATTTAATAAATAAATATATAATTAAAATTATGCATAAAAATAATAAAAGTTTAAATTTTGAGAAACTAAAGTTATTTCGTAAAAAATATTTTAATAAAAAAATTATCCACTGTCATGGAGTCTTTGATGTATTACATTTCGGTCACATAAACTATCTAAATGAAGCAAAAAAAAATGGGGATATTTTAATAGTTTCACTAACTTCAGATAAATACGTTAATAAAGGTTTTAATAGACCATATTTTAGTCAAGAAATAAGAGCGCATTCATTAGCATCTTTAGAATGTGTAAATTATGTATATGTTAATAACGACAAAACTGCTGAAAAAATAATAAAAATAATTAAGCCAAATTTCTATGTAAAAGGACCTGATTATATTAAAAAAAAAGACATTAACCTTGAAAAGGAAAAAAAAGCTATCCAAGAAGCTGGTGGTAAAATAATTTTTACTAAAGGAATTTCTTATAGTTCTTCTAAAATAATTAATGATCAGCTTAATAATTACAATAAGAGTCAGCTTAAATTTTTAAAAGAATTAAAAAATACAATTAGCCCTAAAAATATAGATGATTATTTTAAAAAATTTTCAAATACAAATATTCTTATCATAGGTGAGATCATAATTGATGAATATATTTTTTGTGATGCTATTGGTAAGTCTGGTAAAGAACCAGTAATGGTAAATAAAACATTATACAGTGAAAAATATGCTGGAGGCGTGCTAACTGTATCAAATCATTTATCAAGTATTTGTAAATCAATAAAAATATTATCTTATATAGGTGATAAAGATAATGATCTAAAATTTATAAATAAATGTCTCAATAAAAATACTTCTTTAGATTATATTAAAAAAAATAATAGCCCTACGATAAAAAAAACCAGACTTGTTGACAATTATACTAAAAATAAAATAACAGGTTTATATAATATAAATGATATTGAGCTTAACAAAGAAGAGGAAAATAAATTTATTAAGAAATTAAATAATTTAATTAAAAAATTTGATCAAGTAGTTGTTGTAGATTACGGTCACGGTTTACTTACAAAAAAAATAATTAGTTTAATTGAAAAGAAGTCAAAGTTTTTATCAGTTAATGCCCAAATAAATTCCTTAAATAATAATTATAATTCTATATTAAAATATTCAAAGGCAAATTATGTTTGTCTACACGAAGGAGAACTTAGGTACGCATTTAGAGAAAGATATAAAAAAATTGAAGATGTCATTCTACTTTTAAAAGATAAAATTAAATCGAAAACAATTACTATTACCAAAGGAAAAGAAGGATCACTCTCTCTTAGCAATAATAAATTTTTTTATTGCCCAGCTTTTGCAAATGAAGTTGTAGACCGTATTGGAGCTGGTGATACTTTATTGTCTTACACATCTATTTGTCAACTCCATTATGTACCTAATAATTTGAGTTTACTAATTGGAAATATAGCAGCGGCAAATTTTATTAATAAAATTGGAACAGGTCATAAAATAAATAAAATAGATTTGATAAACTCAATTAAACATTTATTAAAATAACTAAATATGAATATTTTAGTATTAGGTGGGTGTGGATACGTTGGAACTTTGTTAGTGAATAGGTTATTAGAAAATAAGAATAAAGTAACAGTTATTGATACGCAGTGGTTTGGAAATTATTTGAATAATTTAGTTAATTTAAAGGTAAAAAAAAAAGATATTAGAGATTTAAAAAATAGTGATTTTAAAAATATAGATATTGTAGTTCATTTAGCAAATATAGCGAACGACCCTGCAGTAGAATTAAATGAAACACTTTCATGGGATGTAAACGTACTTGCTTCTATTAATATATGTAAGTATGCAATTAATAATAAAATTAAAAAAATTATTTTTGCAAGCTCTGGAAGTGTATATGGTATTAAAAAAGAGAGATTTGTAACTGAAGATTTATCATTAGTACCAATTTCCACATATAACAAAACAAAAATGGTAGCAGAAGAAATATTTAGGAGATATCAGAATTATTTTGAACTCTTCATAATTAGACCTGCAACAGTCTGTGGCTATAGTCCAAGAATGAGATTAGATTTATCAGTGAATATGCTAACTATGCAGGCTTTAAAAAATAAAAAAATAACAGTTTTTGGTGGAACACAAATAAGACCAAATATACATATAAATGATCTAATTGAACTATACATATTTTTGATTAAAAATAAAATAAAACCTGGAACTTACAATGCTGGATTTGAAAATATGAAAATAATTGATATTGCAAAAATGATTCAAAATGAAATCAAATCTGAAATTGTAATTAGCAAATCTAACGATCCCCGCTCTTATCGGTTAGATTCAACTAAAATTCTAAATTTGGGTTTTATAAAAAAATTTTCTGTAAAAGATGCAATATTAGATTTAAAAGATAAATTTGAAAATAAGAAACTTCAAGATAAAGAATATTTTTATACTGTAAAGTGGATGAAGAAAAATAAAATATAAAATGGGCAAAGAAATAAATCTACTCAAAAATTATCCAAAATCTAAAAGAGATTTAAACAAAAGACTAGAAAATAAAACAAAAAAAAATATTGAATTGGCAAGAAGTTTTGGAAAAGAATTTTTTGATGGAAGTAGAAGTACAGGATATGGTGGCTTCAATTATAATCCAAAATACTGGGAGAAAGTAATACCAGATTTTATTGATTTCTATAATCTAAATAATAATTCTAAAATCTTAGATGTTGGTTGTGCCAAAGGATTTATGTTATTTGATTTTAAGAAATATCTTCCTAATAGTTTTTTAAAGGGAATAGATATAAGTAAATATGCAATAGAAAATGGTTTAGATGAAATAAAAGAAAATCTGATGGTGGCAGATGCAAGAAGTTTACCATTTGATGATGATAGTTTTGATTTAGTTATATCTATTACTACAGTTCACAATTTTGAAAGGGAAGAATGTATTAAATCAATTAAAGAAATTGAAAGAGTTTCAAATAAAAATAGCTTTATTGTAGTAGATGCATATGGAAATGAAGAAGAAAAAAAAGCAATGTTTTCATGGAATCTAACTGCCAAAACTATACTACATAAAAATGAATGGATAGATCTCTTCAAAGAAGCGAGATATACTGGTGATTATTATTGGTTTCTTCCTTAATGAAAAATAAATTAAATAGAAATTTGTACTTAAAATTATATAATAAAATGCTTCTAATAAGGGAAGTAGAAGAAAAAATTGCTGAAAAATATAATGAAAATAAAATGCGCTGTCCTACTCACTTATGTATAGGTCAAGAAGCAATATCATCAGGTGTCAGTTCTAATTTAAAAAAAATTGATACAGTCGTAAGTACACACAGATCTCATGGACACTACCTTAGCAAGGGAGGAAATCTTCAGAAAATGATTGCCGAAATTTATGGTAAATCTGACGGTTGTAGTAAAGGATATGGAGGCTCAATGCATTTAATTGATTTGAATGTTAATTTTATGGGAAGTACTGCAATCGTTGGAAATTCGATGCCAGTTGGTGTTGGATTAGCAATGTCATCCAAATTAGAAAATTATAAAAGTATTAGCTGCATATATTTTGGAGAAGGATGTACAGAAGAAGGGGTATTTAGCGAATCTATTAACTTTGCAGTATTAAAAAATCTTCCAGCACTTTTTATATGTGAAAACAATTTATATTCAGTGTATTCAAAGTTAGAGGTTAGACAACCTGCAGATAGAAAAATTTATAAAATGGTGAGAGCCATGGGTATCAAAACTTTTAATGCTGACGGTAATAAAATTCTTGATGTCTACAATGTTTCAAACAATGCAATCAATTATATAAAAAAAAATAAGAAACCTGTTTTTATAGAATTTTATACTTATAGGTGGAGAGAACATTGTGGTCCAAATTATGATAATAATATTGGTTATAGAAATGAAAATGAATTCTTATACTGGAAAAATAAAGATCCAATTAAAACATTTAAAAATTATCTTTTAAAAAATAAAATTTTCACAAATAATTTTTTAAATAAAAATGATATAAAAATAACAAATATTGTACTTGACGCATTTAATTTTGCAGAAAAATCAAAATTTCCATCTAACAAAAATAAATTTAAAAATATTTATGCCTAAATCTAGAATTATAAAATTTCATGAAGCTATAAATGAGGCTATTATTTTAGCTATGAAATCAAATAAAAAAGTATTATGTTTTGGATTAGGTGTAGATGACCCAAAAAGGATATTCAATACAACAAAAAATTTAAAAGAAAAATTTGGTAACAAAAGAGTTTTTGATACTCCTACTTCAGAAAACACCATAACAGGGGTGGGAATTGGACTATCTTTAAAAGGTTATATACCTGTAATGGTTCATCAAAGATTTGATTTTTTTCTTCTTGCAATAGATCAATTAGTAAACGGTGCAGCAAAGTGGTACTACATGTTTGGAGGACAAAAAAGTGTTCCTATAACAATAAGATTAATTGTAGGTAGAGGTTGGGGTCAAGGACCAACTCATTCTCAAAGTCTGCATTCATGGTTTGCTCATATACCAGGTTTAAAAGTGGTAATGCCATCATCTGCAAAAGATGCTAAAGGGCTTTTACTATCAAGTATATTTGATAAAAACCCTGTTGTATTTATTGAACATAGATGGCTTCATAATACAACAAGTGAAGTTCCAGAAAAAAAATATTTTTTACCTCTTTCTAAATCGAATGTTGTAAAAAAAGGCAAAGACATAACAATTGTTTCTAATTCCTATATGACAATTGAAGCATTGAAAGCTTCAGAATTTCTAGAAAGAAATAAAATCAATGTTGAAATTATTGATTTGAGGACAATTTCACCAATAGATTATAATACAATTTATAAATCAATAAAAAAAACTAATAAAGTTTTAGTTTTAGATATTGCTAATGAAAAATTTGGTGTGGCATCTGAAATTGTATCTAATATAAGTTTAAACTTATTTAATTATTTGAAGAGCGCTCCTGATATTATTGCATTACCTAATTCACCCACTCCTACGAGTTTTGAATTAACAAAAAATTTTTATCCAACACATAAAGAAATTATAATTAAAGTTTTTGAAATGATTGGAAAAAAAATTAGTAGAAATTCATTACCAAAAAATCTTAATATGCATGATGTTCCAGGAGACTGGTTTAAAGGTCCTTTTTAAATTGTGAAAATAAAAAGAGCAATAATTCTGGGATCAAACTCTTTTTCAGGTAACAGTTTTGTAAACTATTTACTAAATAAAGGCACAAAAGTTGTTGGTATAAGTAGATCAATTCAACCGAATAGAGTAATGTTATCATATTATGAAAACAAATTTAAGAAATATAATTTTAAGTTCTACAAACTTGATATCAATCGAGATCTAAAAAAAATTTTAAGAATTACATTTGATTTTAAACCTGACATAATTGTCAACTATCTTGCACAAGGTGATGTTAGGCATAGCTGGAATAATCCAAAAGAATGGTATGAAACTAATTGCATGAGTGTTGTTAACTATACTTCAGAACTTATTAATCTTAGAAGTCTGAAAAAATTCCTTGCAATATCTACCCCAGAAGTTTTTGGTTCATCAAAAGAATCTTTATTTGAAAATTCTAATTTTAATCCAAGTACACCTTATGCTAGTTCAAAACTAGCAGGTGATCTCCACTTATTGACATTAAATAAAAATTATAATTTTCCAGTAGTGTTTTCTAGATCTTCAAATGTTTATGGAGAGTTTCAACAACTTTATAGAATTATTCCTAAAACTATAATTAAGATTAAACGTGGTGAAATACTAGAATTACATGGAAAAGGTCGGGGAATGAGAGATTTTATAAATATTAACGATTTAAATAATGCACTTTATATACTTTTACTTAAAGGCAAAATAGGAGAGTCATATAATATTGCTAATAAAAACAAAATAATATCTATATATAACCTCGTTAAATTAATTTGTAATATTTTAAAAGTTATAAATTGGGAGGGAAATATAAAACTAGTTAATGAAAATTATGGACAAGATAGTATGTATTTTTTAAATACTAATAAAATTAGAAAATTAGGTTGGAATGAAAAAATAAGTTTAGAAAAAGGAATTAAAAAGACTATATTATGGATAAATAATAATTGGAAATTAATTGAGAAAATGCCACATGAATATGTTCATAAAAAATAGTATAAGTTAATAGTAATGAAAAAAATTATTAATTTTTTACCAAAGCAGTATAAAAAAACAGAAAAACTTCCAATAAATCATAATTATTTACGAGAACAATTTAGAAATAGTTCCAAAATATTAGAGGAAATTAAAAATCTAAATTTCAATACAGATTATACGTTAGGAAAAAAAGTTGATATTGTAGAAAAAAAATTTGCCAAGATAACAAATTGTAAATTTGCAATAGGTGTTGGAAGTGGAACAGATGCAATTACTTTAAGTTTAAAATCTTTGGGTATTAAGGAGGGAGATGAAGTTATAACACCTGCATATACCTTTTATGCAACTGTTGGAGCAATTGTTCAGTCTGGTGCAAAACCTGTTTTTGTAGATATTTCTGATGATCTAAATATTGATACATCTATAATTGAAAAATCTATAACACGAAAAACAAAAGCAATTGTTCCAGTTCACTGGTCTGGGCAAATTTGTGATATGAAAGCAATAAATAGAATTGCAAAAAAATATAATCTTGTAATTGTTGAGGATGCTTGTCATGCAATTCAAGCTTCTAGAGATGGTCACAAAGCTGGAAAATTTAGTCATAGTGCATGCTTTAGTATGCATCCACTTAAAAATTTAAACGTATGGGGAGATGGAGGATTTGTAGTCACAAATTCTAAAAAAATGTATAAAAATTTACTTCTTATTAGAAATCATGGCTTAATTAATAGAGACATATGCAAAGTTTTTTCTGGAAATTCAAGACTAGATACAATTCAAGCCATAGTGGCTGATAATTTATTAAAAAAACTATCTAGTATTACTGCGGCAAGAATTAAGAATGCGAAAATTTTTGATAAATATCTTAGTAATGTACCTCAAATAGAAATACCTAAAAGACATGAAAAATCAAAACATGTTTTTCATATTTATGTAATAAAAGCTAAATATAGAGATAAATTAAAGTCTTATTTAATATCGAAAGGTATAGATGCTAAAATTCATTATCCTATTCCAATGCATTTGCAGCCAGCAGCAAAGAAATTAAATTACAAAAAAGGAGATTTCCCAAATTCTGAAAAAACTTGTAGTAATATTATATCTCTTCCTGTCCACGAATTTATTACAAAAAATCAGCTTGAGCATACTATTAATTGTATAAAAAGTTTTTATAAATAATGAAAGTACCCTTTGTAAATCTTGGATTACAATATAAAAGTTATAGAAGAGAAATAATTAATGCCTTTGATAGTATATCATTAAAAGGGAATTATATTCTTGGAAAAGATCTAATTAAGTTTGAAAGAGACTTTGCAAATTTCTGTGGAACAAGATTTGCAATTGGCCTTGGTAATGGTTCTGATGCTATTACTTTTAGCCTAATGGCTCTTAATATCAGTAGAGGAGACGAGGTAATAATTCCTGCAAATTCATTTGTCGCAACAGCTTGGACTGTTGCGAATACAGGTGCAAAAATTGTTTTTGCTGATGTCAAGAATGATCTAAACATTGATCCTAAATCTGTAGAGAAACTTATTAATAAAAATACTAAAGCAATTATTCCAGTTCATCTTACTGGTAAAATATGTGAAATTGATGAAATCATCAAAATTGCTAAAAAAAACAAAATTCATGTGATTGAAGATTCTGCTCAATCTGTTGGAGCAAAATTCAAAAATAAATTTTCAGGGTCTTTTGGCATTACCGGATGTTTTAGTTTGCACCCATTAAAAAATTTACATGTACACGGCGATGGAGGGGTCTTAACTACAGATAATAAAACTATTTATGAATATATCCTTAAATTAAGAAATCATGGTTTAAAAAATAGAGATGAATGCGAATTTTGGGGTTACAACTCAAGGCTAGATAATATTCAAGCAGCAATAGCAAGAATAAAACTAAAAAAACTCAAGAGTATTAATAATAATTTTAGAAAAATTGCAAATAAATATAATAATGCTTTAAAAGATTATTTTCAAACACCAAAAGATGATGTTGATAGGAAAAGTATATATCACAGATATGTTATTCAATTTGAAAAAAGAGATAAATTGAAAAAATATCTTTTGTCAAAAGGTATTGAAACTAAAATTAATTATCCAATTCCCCTGCATTTACAAGAGGCATCTAAGAATGTTAAAATGGATAGGAAAGATTTAAAAAATACAGAATTTCTTTCAAAAAGAATATTATCATTACCAATTTATTCTGAATTAACTGATGCTCAAGTAAATTATGTTATAAAATCTATAAAATCATATTTTAAGATATATAAATAGTTAAAATATATAGGATACATATGTGTAATAATAGTTATCAACCTATTTTTTTAAATGCAGCGGTATTAGTTAATAATTCAAAACCACTTAAGTTTATGAAACTAAAAATTCCAAAATTGAAAAAGGGACAAGTTCTTGTAAAATTGATTTATTCTGGTGTCTGTGGAAGTCAAATTATGGAGATTGATGGTTTAAGAGGTAAAGATAAATATTTACCACATTTACTAGGTCATGAAGGTTATGGTAAAGTGGTTAGTATTGGAAAAAGTGTTAAAAAAGTTAGATCAGGTCAAAAAGTAATATTATCTTGGATTAAAAGCTCTGGTATTAATGCAGAAGCGCCTGTCTACAAATCAAAAAACAGAATAATTAATGCTGGTCAAATTACAACTTTTAGCGATTATTCAATAATATCTGAAAATCGTTTGACTTTAGCTCCAAAAAATATTGATCCCTTAAATGCAGTTTTATTTGGTTGTGCAATTCCAACCGGTGCAGGCATGATTTTTAACCAATTAGAAATTAATTCAAATTCCTCAATAGCTTTATTTGGTGTAGGTGGAATTGGTTTGTTTAGTTTAATCGCATGTAAAATTTTAAAGGCAAAAAAAATAATTGCGATAGATATCAACGATAAAAAGTTAAATCTAGCAAAAAAATTTGGAGCAACACATTTAATAAATATAAAAAAAGATAATTTAATAAAAAAAATATTAGAATTTAATAATAACGAGATGGTAGATTATGCTGTAGATAGTGCAGGAAAAGTAGAAACTATTGAAATGTCTTTTAGTATAATTAAAAATAGTGGTACAACCATTTTTGCTTCACATCCAAAATTCAATAAAAAAATTAAAATTGACCCTTTTGACTTAATTAAGGGAAAAAAATTATTTGGATCTTGGGGGGGTAATTCAAAACCTGATATTGATATAAAAAAATTTTACTCAAAGTTTATTAAAAATAAAATAAACTTTAAAAGTTTTACTACTGATATCTATGAATTTAAAAATTTAAATTTAGCAGTAAATGATTTAAGAAATAAGAAAGTTTTTAGACCAATAATAAAATTTTAAATATGAAGTATGACGCTGAATATTTTGACAAAAGTTTGATTAAACTTAGTGGTTATGCAGAAACGAAATACGTTGATTGCTTTTCTTTAAAACCTTCTACAATTGAAGAATGTAAAAAAATAATAGAAATAGCAAACAATAAAAATATGACAATTTGTTGTAAAGGTAATGGATTAAGTTATGCAGACCAAATTACTAATAAAAAAAATATAGTACTAAATTTAAACAAAATTAACAAAATAATCAATTGGGATTCAGATAATGGAGTTTTGAAAGCACAAACAGGAGTTACATTTGGACAAATTTTTATAAAAACAATGATTGATGGATGGGCTTTACCCTCTTGTCCTGGAAGTATGGACATAACAATAGGTGGTGCAATATCAAATAATGTACATGGAAAAGATTCATATAAAATGGGAAATTTTGGAAACAATATTATTTCATTTAAACTTTTAACTTCATCAGGAAAAACTATTACAGTTACTAAAAATGATGATACAGATCTTTTTAATGCAGTTATCAGTGGAATGGGTTTAATAGGTATTATTGTTGAAGCAAAAATTAAATTAAAAAAAATTAAATATCCTTTTATTAAAAGTAAAAATATTATTAGTAAAAATATATCCAATACGATAGAAATTTTTGAAAATAACAAGGAAAATTCTGATTTTTCAGTGGCATGGTCTGATTGCTTTCCAGATAAAGATAGGACTGGTAGAGGCTTTGTATCATTAGCAAAATGGTCAGAGGACAAAATTGATATAAATGAAGAAAAACTCTTAAATTCATTAATAAAAAATAATACAAAGTCTGATTATATATTTGATATCTTACCAGCAAATTTTACTTGGTCCATTTTAAAATACTTTGCAAATAGAAGTTCATTTAAATATCTTAATAAAATTTTTTATAATTATAATCATTTTAAGAATTTATTAAGCTTAAATAAAAACAGAACTGAACTTTTTAATGAATACAATTTTATACATAATAAATTACCTGATATTAAAAAAATTCATAAACCTAAGGGTTTTTTAGAGTTTCAACCCCTACTCCCACATAAGAATATTGAAAAGAATTTTAAAGAAATATTGTCTTTGTGTCAGAAATTCAAATGTGAATCACTTCTATGTGGGGTTAAATTGCATAAAAAAGATGATTTTTTACTCTCATATCAACTCGATGGATATAGTATGGGGATAGATATTCAAGTAAAAGGGAAAAAGGCTGAAAACATAATCGCTTTTTCAAATGATTTATTCGCATTAGTATGTGATGTTGGTGGAAAAATTTATCTAGCAAAAGATGAATATTTAACAAAAAATTACTTTAAAAAAATGTATCCAGATTATGTGAAATTTTTAAAAATAAAAAATAAATATGACGAAAAAAATATATTCTCTTCAGACTTATTTAATAGATTATTTTAGATGATTAGTTTTGTTGTAATAGCTTTCCTTCATTCTCCCCTTTTTTTTATTTCACATTTATTTATTTTGAAAGTTTACAAAAATGTAGAGACTATAATTTCATTGATTATTTGCCTAATTATATCAAGTTTAATTCTATGTTACACTTTGTTTTTTATATTTAAATTTTCTTTAGACATAGAAAGAGTTTTAATTTTGTCTTCTATACAATTATTTTTTATTTTAAGTTACGCTGAATTTTATTCGATGATCTGTAGAGGATTTTCTTTAAGAATTATGACAGATATTTTTTTACAAAAAAATATAACAACAAAAAATATAAATAAAGCATATGCAATGGGTAAGGGGCATATTTGGCTTTTGAATAAAAGAATAAAATCGATAGAGGAATTAAAATTTGTAATCTATAAAAATAAAAAATATACTCTTACAAATAGAGGGTTATGGGTTTCTAAAATAAGTTTAATAATAAAAAAAGTATTAAATCTCGGTAAAGGTGGCGAATAATGTTATTTAGTATTTTATTTTCTATATTTATTTTTTGTATTTTTATTACACTGGAAATAAATTTAAGGTTTTTTAGATTAAAAAATACTGTAAGTCCAATTAAGATAGTCTTATTCTCTTTAACAGTATTTTTTTTTTCAATTTTATTTAGTCAATTATTTTTCAATTATAATTTTGAAAGATATTTAGTTGCTTTGATTTATTTTATATTATTCTTAATTTTATATTTACACCTTTTTATTGGTATAGCTAAATCAGTTTCACTAAGATTTATTGATGAAATCAACAAAAGTTTAGAAAAAGAATTATCATTAGATCAAATAAATTTAGTTTATCCTATTGATGATTTTTTTAATAAAAGATTAAAACTTTTATTAAGAAACAATTGGATTTTTATAGATGATAATAAATACAAATGTTCAAGAAAAGCAAAGTTATTAGTTAAAGTAAATTTGATTTTTTTAAAATTATATAATATCAAAAATAGTGGTTAAAATTAAATCTAATTATTTTAATAAAAAATTAATTATTATTTCAGGAGCCAATTCTGGAATTGGTTCTGAAATTGCTAAACAATTCTTGAAATATGATGTTGAATTAGTACTTTTGAATAAGAATTTAAAAATCAATAATAGCCTTCAAGATAATATTAATAATAGTAATGCGAAAGTTGAAATATTCTCTTTTGATTTTAATGATTTTTATAACTCAGAAGAATTAGTAACAAAAATTGAAAATAAGTTTAAAAAAAAAATTGATATTTTTATAAATTGTGTTGGATATAATATTATAGGCTATTGCGAAGATATTCCTGATAAAGATCTTAAAAATATTATGAATGTTAATTTTTTTACACCTCAAAAAATAGTTACATCCATAATTAAAAGTAATAAGGACAAATTAACACAATTTGTTTTTATCGACTCTAATTCATCTAAAAAAGGTTTACCTGCTAATTCTGCATATTGTTCCTCAAAAGCTGCAATGTCAGTGTTTACTGAATCATTAAGAAATGAAAACAAATATGTAAAAATTTTATCAGTTTTTCCTGGATTAGTTGATACAAAATTTGGAGTAAAATCTTTAAACTTTTCAAATTTAAAAAATACCTTTTTCTATGGAAGAAAGATTCAGCCTGCTTACTTATCAATACTTATAATAAAAGCAATAATCTTAAGAAAAAACTATCTTAGGTTCTCTATTGTAAATATTCTTGTTATCTCTTTTTCATATATTATGCCAGATATATTTGATAAGATAATTAAAAAGAAATTTAGAAAATTAAATGGCCTTTAGTTTTTCAAAAGATATATCATTTTTTATTCCATGCTTAAATGAAGAAAAGAATATTCTCAATACTCTTAAAGATCTAACAGAATCTGTTTCTAATTTTAAAATATCATATGAAATAATTATTGTAGATGATAATTCTACTGACAATACACTTAAAATAGTAAATAAATATATACATGATAACAAAGATTTAAATATAAATATTGTTAAAAATAATTATTCGAAAGGCTTAGGAAGAAATTTTGTTGATCAGGCTTTTAGAGCGAATGGTGAAAATTATATGTTAATTAATGGTGATAATGCAGAACCAAAAGAAACAATAACTAAAATTTTATCTCAGTTAAACAAATCTGATATTATTATTCCTTATTTTGGCAATCTAGATAATAGAAAATTAAGGAGAAAATTAATATCGATGCTTTTTACAAAACTAGTTAATATTATTAGTGGGCTGAATATACCCTATTACAATGGACCTGCTATACATAAAACTTACAATGTTGTAAGGTGGTCACCTGACAGTATAGGTTTTGCATATCAAGCAGAACTTATAGTTAATTCTATTTATCAAAAAAATGAATTTACAACTGTTAAAATTACAAATATGGACAGAAAATTAGGAGTTTCTTCTGCATTTAAATTAATCAATGTATTGTCTGTTTTACATAGCTTAACACAAATATTACTTAAAAGGATAAGAAAAATTTTATTTAAAGTATAATCAAATATTAAATGATTCACCACAACCACAGGTGCTTTTTTCATTAGGGTTATCAAAGACAAATCTTGAAGACAATTTGTCAGATCTGTAGTCCATTGTTGAACCTAATAAAAACATAGTAGCTTTCGGATCAATAAATATTTTTACTCCATGAATATTAATACTTTCAAAATCAATAAGATCTGACGAATTTGCAAAATCTAACTTGTAAGAGTATCCACTACATCCTGACTTATCGACACCTACTAAAACTGAATCTACACCAACAGGCGCGCCTGATAAAATTTTTTTTATTTGGCTAGCTGCATTTGGTGTAATGGATAAGAGGTTATTCATATATTTACTATAAATTAAATTAAAAAATATCCAAAGCAAGTTTTGCTTCTTCAGACATTAAATCTTTATGCCATTTTGGATCCCAAACTAAAGAAACCTC
>MDTG01000712.1_pt1 | contig 30139 bp, 28 predicted proteins | sample 811421 | NCBI WGS metagenome assembly MDTG01 (sample SAMN05326645, study PRJNA326480) | marine metagenome | isolation source: seawater | place: Pacific Ocean: South East | collected 2011 | reverse complement strand
TATAAACAGAAAATAAAAATTGTTTATCAAAAAGAGAAATATATTGGTGGAGCTTTAAAAGAAGCAATAAAAGAGGTAAGGTCTTCACATTTTGTACTAATGGCATCTGATTTAGAAACAGATCCCAGAGATGTTAAAAAATTGATATATCAATCTGTTAAAAATCCTGAAAAAATTATAGTTGCTAATAGATGGTTAAAAAAAAATTCATTTGTAGGATACAATATTATTAAATTAATACTAAATAAAATTTTTCAATTATTTTTTGCCAGTTTATATTCTATATCATTATCAGATTTGACTTTTGCTTTTAGAGTTTACCCATCCCATTTAATAAAAAAATTTAATTTAAAAGAAATTCAACATCCTATTCTTTTAGAAACTATGTTAATTCCAATAAAATTAGGGACTCAAGTTATTGAGATTTCAAGTAATTGGAAGAAAAGAGAGGAAGGTAATACAAATAATACTTTCTTACGAAATTTCTTATATATTAATACTGGTTTTAGAATTTTTTTTTCAAAAAAAGATAAATTAATTAAATAGATATTATTTTTCAATATCAATAATGTAAAATAAATTTAAATCTATCATTGGAATCTTAAATGGTTCGTATCTCTCAAAATTTATTTTATTAAAATTTTTTTTAATAATTGGTATTAGTGAAAAAATACTATTAACATGATCTTTAGCTGTAAAATAGTAGTAATCTTCTTTTGTAAAATTATAACTTTTTCCAATTAAGAAGTTTGCACTAACAAATTTTCCAGCTCGCCACATTAAACCTGGGTCTGTTGGTAATCCAATAGTTACCGATCCTCCTTTTTTTAACTTTGCATAAATATCCTTTAGTACTTTCTCTGGATTTACAATATGTTCCAAACAATGAGATATAATAATTCTATCAAAATAATTATCGGGGAATGGCAGTTCATCACCCTCTTGATGAACAAATTTGATATCTTTGTTGTCCTCAAAAAATTCTGATAATTCTTTAATCTTATCAACTACATAATACTCTTCAAAGTTGTGCTTTAAATATTTAATATGTGGATGAGTGCCTGGACCAATTTCTAGTATTTTATCTTTTTTTTCTGAACTTTTTTCCATTCTTTTATGACTTAAGGTCATAAAATATCCAATTAAACCATTATACATGTGTTGATTATAGTTTTCACCAGTATAAAAGTTTTTAAATTCGCTCATATTTTTAAATTAATATAAGACCTTTATAGAGTGAATTAAATAACTGTAAATGATAAAAAAAAACAACAGTCAAATTAATATATATCTACTAATATTTTTGACTTTTATTATTCATTTAGTTTCCTTAAATTTTTACCCAACTAATTTTGAAGGAGGTTATGGGGAATATGCTGATTTTTTTAATACAATAGAGAAATTAAATTATTTAGAATCTTATTATAATTATCAATTTAATACATATCTATTCTCTGGATTAGCATCAGTATTAAATAAATTATTACCAATAATCAATGGTTTTCAATCGGTAAAAATTTTGAGTGCAATTGGTTATGTTTTTTTAGGTTTGGGGATAGTAAATATTTTAAAATTTTATGAATATAAAAATAATTATTTAATTTTTGTTTTAATAATTTTTTTAAATTCAATTATTTGGAATTATGGTCATAGATCATTTAATGATCTTTTTGCTTTTTCGATAGGAATATTTTTTTTTTCAAGGATATTATTATATAGTCAAAAAAAAATTATTTATTTTGACGCTTTATTTTTAGGAATTGCTGCAGCTATTAAATCTTATAATTTAATACTTTTATTTCCAATTTTGATATTTTTTTATTCTAAAGTTTTTAAGAATCAATTTAAATTAAAAATTTTTTTGATTACTGCTTTAATATTTTTGCCATTTATTATAATTAATATTTTAACTCACAAATACTTGGGCTTTCTCTTAGCTCCCAAAAACGAAGATTTACAAATAGCAATTTTTGGTAAAGATGAAAGTAGAAATATTTTTTGGGTATTGAATAATTTTATTTTTTATATTGGCTATATGACATTAATATCATTTCCTTTTATATTGAAATTCTTTTTTGAAATTTGTAAAAATAAAAAAAAAAATTCTATTTTTTTAATATTTTTAGTTTTTTTTTCTTTTTTAATAAATGATTATTTTTTTATTTCATCTGAGTTAGACTTAGGTCCTTTACAAAAATATATTAATCCATCTTTATACAAGACAACAATTATATTTTGTTTTCTTTTTTTTAGCCTAATTTTTTACTATTTAAAAAAAAATACTTTTTTAAATGAAAATAAGATAAAAATTTGTATGGTGATTATATATTCTATAATTTTATATTTTTTAGCTTTATCATTTATAAAAGCTTCACAAAGATACTTAATACTACCTTTGCCTTTCTTTTTTTTAATCGTATTTAATGTGATACAGCCCAGATTTTTAGTATATTTAACTTTAACTATATATTTATTTTTAAATTCAATATTACTTTTGAACTATTATGTTACTGGGAAATCTACAGAAATGATTTTAAATTTTTTAGATAAAAATGATATATTAGGTTCTACTGTGCCAGGTGTTATGATGCCAAATGTATATCATTTATATAACATTAATTATAAAATAAAATACAGAAATGATAGTAAAATCACTGTCTTTTCATCTAATTATAAAATAACCAATAACAATCCAAAATCAATTTTTTCCTCTAAAGTCAAAATTTTTGGATATGAATTTAAAAAATATTCAGTTATTAAAATTAAATAATGAAAAAATTCATAATATCTACAACAATCAATAGCCCTACAAAAGCTATTAAAAAATTTGACAACCTTAAAGACTGGACTTTAATAGTTTCTGGAGACTTGAAAACGCCTCGTAATTATAAGTTAAAAAACGGCCTATATATAAACCCTGAAGATCAAGAAAAAATAAGTAAAAAATTATCAAATCTTATAGGTTGGAATTGTATTCAAAGAAGAAATTTTGCAATGATTTTAGCATATAAATTTGGAGCCGATATAATTGCTACAATTGATGATGATAACATACCTTACAATAACTGGGGGGAAAATCTTTTGCTTAAAAAAAAAGTTAATTGTAAGAAGTATATAACAAAACAAAATGTTTTTGATCCAATTTCAGTTACTAATCATAATAATTTATGGCATAGAGGTTTTCCATTACAATTGTTAAATAAAAAAAATATTAAAATAAAAAGTAAAACTTTAAAATCAAATTTTGACATCCAAGCTGACTTTTGGAATGGAGATCCAGATATTGATGCAATATGTAGAATGCAATTTTCACCTGAATGTAAGTTTAAAAATAATCTTTTTCCATTTTCTTCAAATACATTTTCTCCTTTCAATTCTCAAAATACGTTTTTATCAAGAAATGTAATTAAAGATTATTTTTTATTTCCACATATAGGAAGAATGGATGATATTTGGGCATCATATTATGTTGAGGCAAAAGGTTTTAAAGTAATTTATAACAAACCTTCTGTTTATCAAAAACGAAATGTACACAATCTTACAAAGGATATGGAAATGGAATATATTGGTTATAAAAATAACATTCCATTAATAGAAAAAATTATGAAAAAACCAAATAATATCAAATTATTTTTACCTAAAAAATCTTGGGAAGCGTTTCAAGTTTATAAAGAAATATTAAAAAAATGAAAAAAGTTTTAATAACTGGCGCAGCAGGTTTTGTTGGAAGACATTTCTGTAAATATTTCCTTGATAAAAAATATCACGTTACTGCAATTGATAATATAAAAAAACTTACTGGCGCTATTGACCCAAAAAAAGGTTGGCCTTTATATAATCCTTTTAATTTCAAAAATTTTATCTTTATTAAGATTGATTGCATTGATTGGTTTAAGAAAAATAAATATAAAAAATTTGATTATGTTTTACATTTAGCAGCAATAGTTGGTGGAAGAGAAATGATAGAAAACAATCCATTAGCAGTTGCACAAGATTTAACAATTGACAGTAAATTTTGGGAATGGTGTATTACATCAAAACCAAATAAAATTTTATATTTTAGCTCTAGTGCGTGTTATCCTTTAAATCTGCAAACAAAAAAATTTCATAGATTATTAAAGGAGGACGATGTAAATTTTGAAAACAATTTAGGAATTCCGGACTACACTTATGGTTGGTCAAAATTAACTGGAGAATATTTAGCTAATATTGCTTATAAAAATCATGGACTTAAATCTGTTTGTTATAGGCCTTTTTCTGGATATGGTGAAGACCAAGACATTAATTATCCCTTTCCAAATTTATGTAAAAATATTATTGAGGCCAGAAAAAAGAAAATCGTCCATGTTTGGGGTGATGGAAAACAAATGAGAGATTTCATACACATAGACGATTGCGTGAGGGGTGTAACCAGAACTATGGATAAAATAAATGATGCAACTGCTATCAATCTCTCTACTGGTATTTTTACTAGTTTTATTGATTTTTTAAAAATTGGTAAAAAAGTTTCTGGAAATGATTTTAAGATAATCACTAAAAAATCAAAACCAGTTGGAGTATTTGCCAGAGCAGGCTCGACATACAAACAAAATAAACTAGGATTTAAGGCAAGAATTACACTCGAGCAAGGAATAGAAAGAGGATTAAGATATTATCAAAATAAAATAATTTAATTTAAATTTTTTTTTTCTAGCAAATAAAATTATTGTGAAATAAAAAAATATAAATACGGCTATAATTAAAAAACTATTTACACCTAGACTAAAAGCTATAATTGGAAAAAATATAAGACATGAATTAACTAAAAGAGGTAAATGTTTGGACCTTTTATTGAATAAAATATGATGAAAATGATTATTGTCTGCTTTTAAAGGATTTTTTCCATTATAAATTCTCTCAATAAACAACCTTGCCATATCAATACCCGGTAACATCATTAAAATAAATATTTCATCAGCAAAAATATTTAAATTTTGATTGTTTGTATTTATAATTAATAAAGCAAATAGAAATGATATTAACAAGCTGCCGTTATCTCCAATAAATATTTTACCTTTTAAATTAAAATATAAAAAAAATAACAAAGAAATAATAATCCAAATTGAAAAATTTAGATATAGATTCTTATAAATTAAATAAGAAAAAATAATGATTATATAAATTCCAATTTGACCATTAATTCCATCAAACATATTAAAGGCATTTACAAAAAGAAATAAACAAATAATAGTAAACAGTATTGAGTATGATTTTGTATTAATTGTAAGTTCATTAATTGAGAAGATCAAATTATTTATCAAAAGATTTTTTTCAAAATAAATTGTAAGGAAAAAAATTATAATAAATAAAATTCCTTTTAATTTGGCATTTACATTGTATTTATCGTCAAAAATTCCTATCAAAAAAATAAAAAATGTTGAAAAAAAAATTATGAAATATGATAATTCTTGTAATTCATTAAAATAAAATTTATCAAATATTAAATACAAACAAAAGTTTGAAAATAAAATTATTCCACCAATTTGAGGAGTTTTTACTTTGTGTATTTTTCTTTTAAAATCAGGTAAATCATAAATATTTAATAATTTACTAATTTTATTAAGGTTAAAAAAAAACAAAATATTTAAGGTAATTACTAAAAGATAAAATATTATTTGCATTAAAATTTTTATTTACTGTGCTATCGCAATTAATGTATCTGTTTGGCCCAAACGTATTAAATTTTCAATATAGCATTTATTTAGTTTATCATTGATAATTTTTTTAAATTTTTTATTTCGGTTAGGTTCTCTTTCTAAAAACCACCCTAAATGATTGGAAAAATCGTGTCTTTGATAGAATAAAATTTTTACTTTTTTAAAACCAGATTTATGTAAAATAGTTTTAAGGGACTTCTCAGTGTGAAGTACTAGATGTTCACTCCAAAAAGTAAAATTTTTAAATTCTTTTAACTTTTCTTGCAATATTAAAAAATCTTTAGCATGGGGAACTTCTATTATCATCTTTCCTTTTTTTTTAAGTTTTGATTTCAATAATTTCAAAGTTTTAATTTGATAGGGAATGTGTTCCAAAACGTGAAATAATGTTATGACATCAAATTTTTTAGAAAAAGAGTTGATATTGTTTGATATATTAATTTTTTTTAATTTCCTTTTAATATAATTTACTTCCTGATTACTCAATTCTATACCACTTATAGATTTAGCATCTTTAATTATTTTTAAAAAACCACCCCACCCACATCCAAAATCGAGTACATCTTTATTTATTAAATGCTTTCCAAATTGTTTAGCTCTTCTAAAATCATCCTCAATTATGGGGGTTTTAATATTTCCTAATGATGTTTTAACATTTGCAATTTTTCTTTTTGATTTTTCTGAGACCTTTCTTAAATCATTATAATTCTTTAAAGAAGAATAATAATCTGAATTTGTAAAATATTTTTCTAAAAAAATTACTTTAGAAACCTTATCTTGTAATACTTTAATTTTTTTATCTCTTGTATTATTATTTATCTTAATCAAATTACTATCAGAGACTAATTTTAAGTTTTTAAGTTCTTGCCATATTGGATTTTTAATATTTTTCATTTTCATAATAATGATTATAATTTAATTTTTAATTATTTTTGTTAAATAATATACTATTTAGTTTTATGGTTTCGAGAATTTCAGATAATTTCATTCTTTAATAATGTATGCAGTAGGTTGACCTGAATATCTTACAGAATTTATTTTATTCTTCTTTTTCTTAAAAAATTCATCTACAGCATCACTTTCACCCCATCCTGATTTTCCATATTCATCTAATACTATAATTCCTCCTCTACTCACTCTATTATAAAGTTTATCTAAAACAGTTTTGGTTCCGGCATATGTATCAAAATCGATATTTAATAATGAAATTCTTAATCCTCTATTTTTTATTAAAAAATTATTTATTGTATTTTTAACTTCTCCCTTTACTAAAATACAATTTTCAAAACCATTATTTTTTATCTGAGAAGATAACTTTTTGTGATCAATTCCTTTAAAATTAGACTCTTTAATATATTTTTTTGCTGAATTTTTTTCATAACTTTGTAACTGTGAGGAGAATTTTGAGAATGTATCAAATCCAATGACTCTTTTGTCTTCACCGTTTGCAAATATTTTAAGAAGTTTTAACCAATACATTAAGCCAACTCCCTTAAAGACACCACATTCAATTATATCACCAGGAACTTTTAACGATTTTTTAAATAATTCATACCTTACTAGAAGCTTTCTTACTCGACTTACATCACCACTTAAAAGAAGGTTGTTGTACCAGTCCCATAGTAACTTTTCATTTTGATTTTTTTTCATAGATAAATATAAATTAAATTATTAGTTTTGATTTTTTATTATCATATATTTTTAATAACAAATAGCTTTCTTTTTAAAAATAAAAAATTGCTGTCTGTCTCATACACAATTATATTTTTGTCAGAAACACTATCTACAACTTTGTAAAGTTTATTCTCAAATATCTCAGATTTTTTTATAGCTCCATTTTCATTGTGAAATTCAGTAAAATTATTTAAAGCATGCTGTCCTATGTATCCTGGATGAGTCTTTTCTAGAATATTGTTATTATTTAAATATAAAACTACTTCAGTGATAGTTTTATTATTATTGTAGAAATTACCAAATATTAAAATATTCGCTATTATATATACCGATAATATTGATAATTTTAAAAATAGACTAATCTTATGTCTAATAAAAAAGACATAAATTAAAGGTATTAAAATCATTAAATATCTTTGAGCTGAGTGAGTAAAAGACATAATAATTACAAATACTAAAGTTGATATAATCAAAATTGATAATCTTTTTTTATTAGTTTCTCTTAAAATTATCCAAGTTAAGAATATAGAAAGAAAACTATTGGATAAAATTATAGTTTCAAAGATTCTAGAATTAATAAAGTTTGAAATAAAACCAAAGTTCATCTCCGTAAAATTAAGATTAAGAAATTGAGAAACATACGCACATGATAGGATTAGAAATAAATAAAATAAAATATTTTTAATATAACTTTTTGAAAAAAATAAGAATATAGTTTTTAAAAAGAATGGATAAGATAAGAAAAATATAAACCCAAGATAGTAAATAAAAGTGACCAGATAAACTTTTGTACTCGGCTCAAAAATATCTGAAAAGTTAGGTGGTGTAATAAAGAAACCGAAAAAATAATAATTAAGTGTAAAATATAATATTACAATAAAGTTGAACAAGAGTAACAAAAAAAAGATTTGATTTTCTTTTTTGAAAAAAAAATGAGAATAGATAATCAATAATAATAAAATTCCATTAAACGGCTTTATGATTACTCCTAGCGAAAAAATTAAAATATATAAATATTTTAATTTTAAATTTGAATAATATAGAAAATTTGAAACAGCGAATAAACACAAGCTTGCAGAAAAAGCATCTGGTACTCCTCTAAAAGAATAGTTCCAAATTAAAGGATTCAGCAAAACAAACAAAATAAAAAATATGAAGCTTATTTTTGGTTTAAATATAATGTAAATTTTTGTTAATGATGATGCAAAAAAAAATAAACTTATAAAAGACAATAATTTCGATATTTGAGAAGTTTCAAAAAATGGAAATATCAACTTAAAAAGGGCAATAATATAAGAAAACCCTAAAGTGTTTGCATTATATTCATAAAATATATTCACTATTTGATTTTCAAAAGTAAAAATAAAATCAGCTCCTTTAAAAAAAATATACTCATCATTAACTGGTTGAAAATTTATAGTGATTAAATGTAAAACAAATGAAATTAACAAAATAATTACTAAACTCTTTTTATTACTTAGTGTGTAATAATTTTTATTTAATTTCATTTTTTTTCTGTCTTTGACTTAAACAGTATAATAACAAGCCTAAAGGTAGATAATATAGAATTGAAAGCCAATTATTAAAAAAATTACCACTAGGTGATAAAATCCATAAATTCATAAAACAACCACCTAAAAGAAAAATAGACAAGTCGGCAAATTTTTGATCATTAAAATATAACTTGTTAACTTTAATTTTTATTGCCAAAAATAAAATTAACAAAATCATAATTAGTAAAAAAACATATCCTAATAATCCCAGTTCTGAAAGAATTTGTATATGGGTGTTATGAGGATGTGTAGAACACGCCTGGTCAGCATTAATTAATCGTAAATAACCTAATGAAAAATTATCTCCATCATATAAATTATCTATATAATTTTGTGTTTCTAAATCCAAATAATAATAATCTCCAAAACCTTTTTTCAAAGACCAATTTTCAACAAATAAATCACCTACTTTCCATTCATCGAATATATAAACTCTATATTTTTCCTCTTTACAACTAACTCTAAAACTTTTTGGCCCTGCACCAATCACCAGGTTATCTTTAAATATTTTCCATGCTGCCAAGTAATGTCTATGATGATGTATACTGAAAAAATATATACTATCTTTTCTTGAATAATTTGGATATTCAAAATCTTTCTTTTCAATTAAATTCTTTTCCTCAAGAGTATTTTGGCTAATTAAATTTGTCTGGATTAAAGGTTCTATAATAAATCTATTTTTAAAAGATTCAGAAAAAAAAAATAACAAAATAATTGGTATTAGTAATATTAAATAAAATTTAAAAATTTTTTTTGATTCCCAAAAAATGAAAATAAAAACTGAAAAAACAGAAAATAAAATTAATGAAGTTCTTTCGCCAGATAATAAAATTAAACTCAAAGCAACTAAATAAAAGAAAGCAACAAAGAAGTCATAGTACTTTGTCTTTGGTTTAAGAAAAAAAATTAACGATCCTAATAAAATAGGCATAAGTCTTACTGAAAAAGATCCCAATATCAATTCATCTCTAAATAATGAAGAAACTCTATTATCAATTTTATTATCAAAATTTAAAATATTTTTTTTTAAAAAAAATTCACTCAATCCGTCAAATAACAAAATCAAAAAAATACAACTTAATATAATTGATAAATATTTAAAAAAAAATTGAGGATTTCTAATTATTAAAATAAAACAAAATGAAAAAAAAATAAATCTTAAATAAAAAATAGAATTTAAATTAGGTTTTACATAAATACTTAAAAATGTACTCATATTAATCAAAATATAAAAACCTATTAAAAAAAAGAAAAAATAATTCAGTTGTTTTTCATTAAGAATTACTCTTGATTTGAAAATAAAATAAATAGCTATAATCGAAACTAATAAATCACTCAATAAAGGACCTGACAAAATCAAAACAGGTAATACTAATAGTGAAATCTGTAATAAAGATTGCACATTTACGTTTAAATTCTTCATTAAATTTTTTAATATTTTTCTAATATATTTAAAATTTTAGAACTTACATTCTTCACATTATACTCAGGTATAATTTTTGTTTTATGTTTATGATTTAAAAAAAAATTTAGTGCTTTTTTAATTTTTGAAAAATTATTATGTACTATTTTAGCAGATCCTGATTTAACTGTTTCAGGTCTTTCCGTAGTTTCCCTTACTACTAAACAAGGTATTTTGAATATTGCAGCTTCTTCCTGTACTGTGCCACTGTCAGTAAATATGCATCTCGAGTTTTTTTCTAAATATGTAAAATCAAAAAAACCCAGAGGTTTTATTAATCTTATCTTTTCATTTATCTTCAAATTTACATTCTTAATCTTAAATAGTGTTCTTGGGTGTATTGGCCAGACGATTATAGTATCATATTTTACTACTACTGAATTAAGAATATTAACGAAACTTTTGAGCTTTTCTAAATTATCAACATTTTCTTCTCTATGTAATGTTAAAACAAAATAATCTTTTTTGTTTAATCTTAATTTTTTTAAAATTTTTGATTGATCAATTTTCTTTCTGTTTTTAAAAATTATTTCATATATAGGATTGCCCGTTACAATTATATTACTCGATTTAATTCCCTCTTTTTTTAAATTTAAAGCGCTTCCTCTAGTGTAAGGAAGTAATATTTGACTTATATGGTCTATTATTTTTCTATTTATCTCTTCTGGACTTTTAGGATTGTAACATCTGTTTCCTGCCTCCATATGATAAATTTTAAGGCCTGATCTTCTTGAAACAATTGCACCTAAACTACTATTAGTGTCCCCTAAAACTAAAAATTTATCTGGTTTTTCTTTAGCTATTATCATTTCGAGTTTAGATGAAATTATTGCTAATTGTTTAGCAAAAGACCCTGTTGCCTTTAAGTAATAATCAGGCTTTCTTAAATTGAAGTTTTTAAAAAAAATCTGATCTAATTCATAATCGAAATTTTGACCAGTATGGACAATTTTTTGATTATATTTTTTATCTATTTTTTTGATTATCTCTGATAATCTTATAATCTCAGGCCTTGTGCCAAGTATTGTAAGAATTTTCATTAAATTTCCAATATCATTCTCTCTATTGTTGGTATCTTTTTAAATTCTGTTTTTTTCCAAATCAAATAATTTAGTTTTTTGTGTTTTGTTTTTAAAGTTCGATTAATTGATACTTTGCTCTTAAATTTTTTAATTTTAAAATTTTTTTCAAATTTTTTATTTAGTATCTTTAATAAATCATATTTCGAAACTTTATTTTTTGGTACAATATGAAACATGTTGGGTAATTTAACTTTTGATTTTATAATTATATATATTATTTTTGCAAATGCCTTAGTCGTTATCCCATTCCATTCATGATTCACAAATCCATTTAAACTAGAACCTTGTTTATTAGAAATAAACCAACTGATTAATGATTTATGACTTTTAATTTCTTCTCCGATAATTGAACATCTTAAATTATAATAATTACTTGAATTTATCTCACCCAAACTTTTTGTTTTTCCATAAACATCATCACAATCGTGCTTTGAGTCTTCATTGTATTCTTTACTTTTACCCGAAAAAACACAGTCAGTTGCAATCTGATAAATTTTTATTTTTGATTTTTTGACTATTTGATCCAGTAAATTTGGTAAAATTGAATTAAGCTTAATTGCTTTTTCAACATCTTTAGGATTTTGATCTTTTATATAAGGTTTAATTAAACCTACACAATTAATTACAACATCATGTTTAAGTATAATTTGTTCTAGTTCTTTTTTTTTTTTTTTAAAAAATCAAATTTTATAATATTCAATTTTTGGTCTATTTTTTTTTTTTAAATAATATTCAGAATTTGAATTAGACACGGTTACAGTCAAGTTTGTTTTTTTTTTATAAAAAAAGTCTGTAACTTGCCAGCCAAGCATACCTGATGCTCCTAAAATTAAAATTTTATCTTTCATTTAAATCTTCCAAAATTCTTTAGGGAATCTATAATCATCTTTGATACTTTTAGACAAAGTTGTTGTTGATAATATTAGTAATTTCATGTCTTCACTAAGTGATTTTGAGCCATTAGCATAACCAGGTGGGATGTAAATAACATCAGGTACTTTTCCGTCTAAATTCCAGGTGAAAACTTTTGATTTTTTGGATGGTTTTTTTATATTACTTATTTTGACAGCAGAAATTTTGGCTTTTCCTCTTATACAAAGTATGAATTTAGCTTCAATTTTATGTCCATGCCAAGCTCTTATAAAATTTTTTTTTTTATTTTGAACAAAATAAAATCTTTTAATATTTTTTAGAATTAAATTATTATTAAATGAAACACTTCCTCTATTATCATGAGATATACCTCCTTTAAACAACTTTGGTATCATTTTTAGTACTCCAATTTAGATTTAAAAAGTTCTAAATACTTTTGGTTTGTATATCTAGGATCATTTATATTTGTAATTCTTTTTTCTAATATTAACTTTTTAATTTCGGAGACACCATCTTCAACTTTATAAATTGGTCTAAATTTAAAATCTTTTCTTAATTTTGTACCATCAGCTTGATAATTTCTTGCGTCTTGAAATTTAATATCTATTTTTTCAATATCAACATCATTAAAATTTTTTTGAATTCTTTCAGCCAAGTCTATTATCTTAATATTTTCTAAGTGAAGATTGTATATGCCTTTATTAGTTGAAAAAATTGACTCTTCAATTATTCTAGCTGCATCTTTAACATGAAGTAACGGTCTAAACTGTCTACCACCAAATACTGTAAGCTTTTTCTCTGTTATAGCTTTTGCTGTTAAAATGTTTACAACTAGATCCATACGTATCCTTGAATATGAGTCTCCCACTCCAAATAAAGTTCCTAAACGAAAAATTAGTGCATCTTTATTAATTAATATTTTTTCTGCCTCAAGTTTGGTTGATGCATAGACTGATAGTGGATCTGTCGACGAAGACTCATTTAAAAGATCATCCTGTGCTCCATAAACTGAGCATGTAGAAAAGAAAATTATCTTTCCATCAAAATTATTGGCTAGAAATTCTACTGTATCTAAATTAATTTGTTTTGTTATTAGAGGATTTATACTACATGCCCCATCCCCAACAAGAGCAGCCATCCAAACAACTTTATCTGCCCATTCTAGATATTTTTTTAATAAAGAATAATCTCTTATATCGCCATGAATAAATTCAACATTTTTTTGATATAAACTTTCATATAGAAGGGCATCATACACAATAATTTTATTTTTTGAATCTTTTAATAATAAGTCTGTAACAGCCCCACCTACATATCCAGCTCCACCTACTATTAAAATTTTCATATCTGAATTTTCGAAATTAATTTTCTGTATAAGTAAATTAAAAAAATAATAAAGCAAATGCTTAATAAAAGTTTATAACTATTAGATGGAATATATCCAAAATGCCACAATCTGTAGGCTAATATCTGAGATATTAAAGCACTGAAGAGCATATTGTTAGTAATCTTGTAACTTACAAATTCAAGAAATGAGCAAAATAAACATATTATAGATAAACTTAAAAATAAAAAAATAAACGATCCAGAATAAAAAAGAAAAGCAACTATCCCCATTAAAGTTATTGAATTAATCTTACAATTTTCATTTGAATAATTTTGGTTGATACAATCTCTCTTTGTTCTGTTTTCATTTTTAAATTTATCGTAAAAGGAATTTTCACCTCTTACAAATTTTTCATTTAATGCAGATTGTAATAATTTGAAACTTAATTCATCACTACTAGAAACAGCCATGACTCCCTCAATACCTATAAGTCTACTAATGAATATTTTAAATATTCTTTGGAATGAATTAATTATCAAATTACTTTCTTCATCAATTTTTTTATTGATTGTATGCTCTGTTTGATCATAATTAATTATTCTTGTTTCAAATTCATTTCTTTCTTTACTTACTAAAATTACTGAGATTAAAAAAAAGATTATTATCGTTATTAAAAAAAAATGAATATATTTAATACTAAATTTTTTATTTTTCTTATTCAGTTTGTATAATCCAAATGCGTTAGATAGAGGATTGAATAAAAAATTTCTGCTTAATATTGAAAAACTATTTATGAAGGACTCAAAAATTGAAATCAAAATAGATATTTTCATACCTTTATTTTTATTTAAATGAACCTCATAATTCATAATTATTGTTGTCAAGGATGGAAGAAAAATAAAAAAAAGAAATGTAAAAAAAATATTTAAAATAAAACTATAATCATTTACATTTCCCCTCTGATAAATTTGAAAATGAAAATTGATTATTGAAAATATCAAAATTATTATAATAAAAAAAAACAAGTGAAATTTCCTATATTTGTAATAAAATTTTTCTTCATAGGTTGTAATTTTATTACCTGTATAATTAAAAAACTTTTCCCTAATAAAGCTTGCAAATGCGATAGCAATAAAAGAAACAATACATATTAATAAAATATTATTCACTGAGTTCGATGAAAAATCAAAAGATCCTATTCCATCTGCAAACCAAAATTTAAAATCCCCAAAACCATTTGGAAAAAGAGTCTTAAGTTTAATTTTAATTGAAAAATTAATCCAAAAACCCAGAAATAAAAATAAACCTAAAAACTGATCAAAAAAGATGGATTTTGATCTAAACATGTACAACAAAAAGAAAATGCTTATTACACTGAAAATTAAATATACTAGTTTATTAGCAGTATAATCTATAAGCACTACAGAACATAAAATAATAAAAAAAAATAAAAAAATTTTTTTGATCATGGCTTTTTTATCAATTGATTTTTTAAAATTTTGATTAAATTTTCAGTATTTATTTCAAGTGAAAAATTTTTATTAAAAAAATCTATATTATTTTTATTAAACTTATAAAATTCTTTTTTTTTCATTTTTGTTAATTTAGATATACATGAAGAAAATTCTTTTAGAGAATTTGACTTCGCACAAAATCCAAGTTTATTTTTTTTTGTAATCGTTGAAACTTCACCATTAGCCCAACTTATTATAGGTTTTCCAAAATAAAGGTAAGTCTGAAATTTAGCAGGTATTGTCCTTGATAGGGCTTGACCATCTGATAATAAAAGAAGGAAGCAATCAGCTTTTCTCATTTCTGTTTTAAATTTATTTTTGTCAATGTATTTTTTGACTTCAATTATATCTGATATTTTAAAATTTTTGATTTGATTAACTAGCCACTTTTTTTTACTTCCTTCACCAAACAGTATAATTTTAAAATTTTTCAATTTTGTACTTCTGCAAAATTGAACTAAATTATTCAGATTCTGCACACTCCCAATATTTCCAGCATAATATATGCTTTTATTTTTGTTTATTTTGGTAGTAAATTTTTTCTTTTTTATAAAATTAAACTCTGAAGGATTTAAAAAAACTTTAATATTTGTATTAGTCAATTCTTTTATAGGCTTTACAAATTGTCTTGATTGCACAAGTATTAAATCACTATTATTATAAATTATCTTAGTAAAAAATTTTATTATATTAATAATAAATTTATTTTCTATATAACCTGTCTCTTGAACACTATCAGGCCATAAATCTTGAACCCATAATACTAAAGGAATTTTTCTTAATTTAGAAAAAATAATAGCAGGTATTGCTTGAAAAATTGGACTAGTACAATAAACAAAAGCAATATCATAATTATTTTTGATCTTTATCAAATTTATTAAACCTGAAATTACATAAGATATGTAATTAAGAATTAAGTTTATTGTTTTAGCTTCATTTCGAGGAATTATTTGTGTACGATATATTGTTATTTTATTTTTTCTTTTTTTTTCAAATGAAAATCTTTTATATCCTTTAAAAATTTTACCTTTAGGATAATTTGGTTTAGCAGTAAAAACTGATAGCCTTTCAATAGCCTTTTTTTTTGAAAGGTAATTCACAATACTATTAATTCTAAAGTTTTCTGGCCAAAAATGTTGAGTAAAAATTATTAATTTCATTTTTTTCTCAAGTAATGAAAACTAAAACCCCAGAAAAAATATAATAAACTTCCAGTATATAATTCTCTTAAAGAAGATTTGATAAATGTATCAAGTATAAGAAATAACAATATCGATATACTTAAAAAAACAGTAAATTCAGAGCTTGATTTTTTTATATAGTTTAAAAAATTTTTTAAAAATTTAATGATTAAATAAATTAAAGGTAATAAAGTAAGAAAACCAAGATTATAAATAAAATCAACAAAATAATTAAAAGATGTATTAAATAAAGGATTTAATTCATACAAATTATTTTTACCAAAGAGAAAGTTTTTATAATTTAAAATTTCTTTAAGATAATAAAATATTGAAAACAATCTATCAGATAATAATGGTAAGAAATGAATAATCTTAAAATATGTAGTTTCTACAATATAACTTGCCTGGTGTTCAAATTGAATTTTGATCACAAAAAAAGATAGAATTGCAAAAAAACATAAATATATATAATTTGATCTTTTTTTAAAAACTTCCCTTAAGAATATTAAAATCAATAATAAGCTTAAAAAACCAGTATAAATAAAACCACTTATTGAAGTGCTCAAGATCAAATAAATGTTAGTTATTAATATAAGTACAAATATTTGAAGTTTATTAAAATAATTGAACCTAATAAGATAAGCAATTGATATCAAAAAAGATATCCCAATAAATTGGGATACATATTGTAAATGTTTATAAACACCAAAACTGGAAATGTTGCTACTTAAAATTAAATCTTTTGACTTAAAAATATCAAAAAACTGTAATGATATTATAAATAGGTAAATAAAAAATAAAATCTTAAAAAATTTCAAATGTTGAGAACTTAATTTAGCAAATTGATTACCAATTATAAAAGCTAAAAAAGGAAAGCTAAATTGTAACAAAATATATATATTTTCCGATTTTAAATTGTACTTCAACACACTTATTGATGTAAGCCCTAATATAACTGTTAAAGAAAAAACATAAAGAATATCCCTATCAATTAAAAAATTTTTAACTACTAAATAAAAAATTATTAGAATTAAAAAAAAAGATAAAGGTATCGGCAAAGTATCTAGAGAAAAACCAGAATTAAAAAAAGGATCAGCTGAAAAATATATTTTAGGAAAAAAATTAAAATTATTATCAAATAAAATTATATAAATAGGTAAAAATAAAAATAAAATATAAAGATATAAATTTTGAAATTTTTTAATCTTAATTTCAAGACCGTAAAACAAATAAGCTAGAAAAGAAGTAAATAAAAATGCTGCAGGTAACAAATAATTTGAACCGATTGAATAAATTAATGGAATTATAGAAATAACCGAAAGCGAATAAAAAATGTCTATCTGAAAACATAAACTTCTGCTCTTTTCATTATGAATCATTATTTGCCTTTTGTGAAATGCATAAATCATTATGATTGATCCAATCATTGAAAGACCTGCAATTAAAAAATTTAAATTTTTAGAAAATTCAATTTGATTGTAATAAGAAAATAATAAACCGACTCCTATGCAAAAATATACTGTATAGATAATTAATAAAATATTCAGATCTTTAAATTTATATTTATCTTTTATCAAACTAGGAGCTAAAATTAGTGAATAAACAGATGCAGGAAAAGATCCTAATGTAAAAAATGTAAATACCGAAGCTGCTAATTCTTTACTAAACAGAATGTAGATAAAATATCTAAAATAAAAATTACTTACTGATATAAAAAATGAGGATGTAAGCCTATTAGAGTAAAGATTTTTTTTAAAAAAAAATTTATAATAATTTATATAATCAAAAAATAAATTTAATTTCTTAAATGTAGAAAGACAAAGTGTTAGGATAATTAAATTATATAAAATCGTAAATACCGAAAAAATTAATACTTTTCCATTTAAAATCAAAATTATTGAAATTAAAATGTAAATTGTTGATGCTATTGTGTTAAATTTTAAGTATTTGTAAGTTTTTTTTGTTTCACATTTAACTAAAAAAATTTCAATGCACCATTGAGATATAATTAAAATTGAAATGCTTAGAATAAAAATATTAAAGATATTTTGTGATATAAAAAATAATGAAGCTATAACTAATAAAATTAATGACGATTGTAATCTAAAGATAAAAGCAGAATTGATTCTATCAAGGTTTCCCTCGGCGAGCAAAACTCCTCTTTCATTCAGAGAAAGAAGATGACAAATAAATAATAGAAAACTACTAGCTAACCCTAAATCTGCTGCCAAATAATTTAAATTGCTAAAGTAAACTATAACTAGTAAAGCAGATGTAGAAAAAAAATTAAAGATGTATCCAGGTAATAAATAGATATATTTTTTATTTTGATCTAATTTTTTTATTAAATTTAGATACATTTATAATTAAAAAAATTTATTAAACTTTTTTTTAAATCTGTAATATTCAAATTATTTATATAATAAAACTTATTTATTAAATCATTAAACATTAGTTTAAATATTAATTTATATTATTTAGATAAGTTTATCTTTCCAAGTTTTTGGGGTTTTGTCATTTATTATTTCTAGAGGAAGATGATATTTGAATGGTTTAACACCCCTTTTTTTTATAAAATTAGTTGTGGCATCAACTGCCTCTGTTAATGTTGTTTTAGTTTTGTAACCTAACAATTTTCTTGCTTTTGATGATGAACAACTTGCGTGTTTTACTTCTTGAGGACGTGAGGCCACATAAATAGGACTTTCATTAAAGCCAGTTGAATTTGCAACTAAATTTGCTAGATTGTTTATACTAATTGTATCCTCATCTGGCCCAACATTTACAATTTCACTTTTAATGTCTTTATCTAAAGCTAGCTTATCTAAACAATAAATTACGTCATCTATATAACTAAAACATCTAGTTTGTTCTCCATCACCATAAATTATTGACGGTTGACCTTGTAAATTTCTATTTATCATTATCGACATAACGTTTCGATATGGGTCATCATATTTTTGATTTGGCCCAACAATATTATGTGGGACTGCAATATTCCATTCCATACCATGAACTTTTGCTAAAATTTTAAGTGTTTCCTCTCCTGCTACTTTTGCTATTCCATAAGGGTCCTCTGGTAAAGTCGGCATTTCCTCTGAATAAGGAGTTTTCTGTACTCCATATCTTGCCATTGATGAACAATAAACAAATCTCTTTACCTTATTCACTATTGCAGCTGTAATTGTTGAAACACTTGCATCATAAATATTTTGGGTAATAAATTTTGGAGAAAATACAGATAAACCCTCGTGCGCTGTTGCAGCGCAATGATAAACAATATCTATATTTTTTAAACACTCAGACATTTTTTCAAAATCGCAACAATCAACATTATCAAATCTTACTATGTCTTTTGATAAGTTTTCTTTTTCACCACCAATCATATTATCATTGCCTAAAATCTCATGACCTAGTTTAGATAAATGATTTGCTAAATTGCTTCCAAGAAATCCTGCTATACCAGTTATATAAATTCTCATTTCAATTAAAAATTATGTGTTTATTATTAAAAAGAATTAATGTATTTATAACTTATCAAAAATTTTAACAAGCTTAAAAAACATATAATTTTTAATACAAACTTTGATTAAATAAAAAAAACAAAATATTTTAATGTAGATTTAAATAAGTCCTTAAAAATTTAGATAATTGTTTACTTATGAAAAAAAATAATAAAGTAAATATTTACATACCAACATATAATTCTGAAAAAACTATTACAGCTTGTGTAAGATCATTATTAAATCAATCTTATAAAAATATTTCAATTACAATTATAAATGATTGCTCAACAGATAATACTTTAAAAATGTTAAAAGTATTTAAAGATAAAAGATTAAAAATTTTGAATAAAAAATATAAGGTATGGGGCATGGATAATTTAGATTATGCTTTTAAAAAAGCTAAAGGTGATTTTGCAGCTGTATATCATTCTAATGATATTTATCATAAAGATATAATAAGAAATCAATTAAAAGTTCTTCAAAATAATCCTGATGTTAAAATTGTTTTTACTAATGCAGAATTGTTTAATGATAAAAAAAAATTTGGAAAAGTTTTTAACGAACAAATAGTAAATAACAGAAAATATTCCTATAATGAAATTTTAAAACTATTAATAAAAAATTATAACTTTTTTGTTTGTCAAAGTGCATTTTTTAGGCCAAAATTTTATAAAAAACATATTAAAAAATGGAATAATAGTCATTTTGGTTATTCGGCTGATCTAGATACCTGGTTGAGATTTTCAAAGAAGTCAAAAATTATTTTTCTTAAGAAAATTCTTGTGAGAACAAGTGTTGGAAATTCACAAATGTCTGTAATTGAAAAAAATAAACTTAATAAATCAGATTTTTTTAAAGTTCTAAATTTTCATTTAAAATCGAGTAAAATAAATTTAAATAATAATGACATAAATAATTTATATTTGCTCAATCAAAGAGATCTCACAAGACAAATTATTAATCTTTTTATTTCAAAGAAATATGACAGGGCCTATAAATTAACAAAAAAATTAAATTTCTTTAATTTATTTTTAAATAACAAAATTTCAAAAAAATTAATTTTAATTTTTATAGTAAAAAATTTAATAATTTTTTCTTATTTCATTTCAAAAAATTTAGTAAGGAAAATATTTATTTTTTTAAACCAAAAATTTATTACTTAATATCCATATTAAGATGCTTTAAAATTTTAGATGTAAAGCCCTCTTCATTAAAAAAAACAATCATACCAGATTCAATAAAATTTTTAATATTAATCTGCATTTGATTATACTCTTTATCATTTAAAGAAATAATGTATTCAAAGATTGATTCTATATTTTCAAAATTATTAAAATTAATAAATGTGTTATTTGGAATGTAAGAATTTATATTTTTTGCTCCTAAATAAATTGGTATACATCCGTTATTAAATGCATCAAAAATAGGGTCTGAGATGTATCCATTTATGCTTGAATTTTCAACACAAAAAACAAACTTAGTTTTTGTTAAAATATCTTTTTTATTTTCAATTATTCCTTTATAAGTTTTTAAAAAATTTTTTCTTTTAAATAACTTATCTTTAAAATTTATTAATCTGCCATAAGTACCAGATTTTTTAAAAGGTAAATCCCAATCCATTCCATATAATCTAAAATGCTCTAGATACTTTTGTTCTGCAATATTAATTATTTCAAATCTCTTATGATACAAATCATTTTGTGAGTTTTTTTTTTGTGATTTATTACTACTTATCATGCAAGAAAGTAAAGGTCGATCATTGAAATTATTTACAAATTTTTCTTTAATTATAAATGGATAGTTAATTTTAAAAATTTTCATATTATCTACATAATCATCATATTGGCAAAAAATTTTGGTATATTTTTGTTTAAGTTTACTAAGATCATTTTTTGAATAGATTTCTTTTGACTCTGGTAAAAGTAGATATGATTTTTTACACTTAATTTCTTGATGATAAGCAAAGTTGATTTGTAAATCTATTCTGTCATTTTTATTCCAAAAATCTTGTGTATGAATATTATAATTATTTTCTCTCAGTTTTTTTTCAAAATATAAAAAACCAAGATTTTTGTCATCTTTTTGAACATTTATGTCATTAGATGAAAGCCAAACTCTATTTAATTTAAAAATTTGATCATTTAAATCACTGTTATTAAAACAATTAAATAAAATATTTTTCATCTAGATTATCTTTTGACATATAAGTGATATTTTTTAATTTCATGAGAGAAGATTTATTATTTAGAGAAATAATTTTAATATTTTTTTTTCTTGCAAGGTTAAATAATATTTGAAAATTTTTCAGTGTTTTTTTTTTATTTAATCCATAAACAGTTTTTTTTGAAAATACGTTAATTATTTTATTTCTAATCTCTTTTAAATACTCTTTGAAATAAAAATTTTTAAAGTAATAATTTCTATAAATTAATTTCATTTCATCGGCCACTTTTTTAAGTATTTTATCTGAGTAAATATCTTTAGAATAATTATGATCAATTTTTTTTTCTGGTAAATCTACACCGTGTAAAATAATTGGATTACATCCCAATATTAAAGAAATTGCTAGTGCTTTTTCAGCTACTGTGCTGCCAAATGGTGTACAAACATATTTATCATTATACATTTCTGATACATATTCTTGAATAGTTAAATTATTTTTGTTTTTTTCTTTATCAATTAAATCACAACACCTCAACCTTGGAGTACATTTTTTTTTGTTTATATGTCTATCATCATACGCAAGCCAATTTACTTTTAGTTTTTTTTTTAAATAATAATTAGATTTTTTCCAAACCAAATCATAAAGAGCTGTGTCAGAAAATATAAAAAAAGTTTTTTTGAATTTATTGATTATTTTTAGATGCCATTGAATGTTAGGGTTTGGAAATTCATTGTTTGCACATACCCAAAAATTTGCATTAAAAATATTCCTTCCCCTTAAAATACTATCTCCAATGCATAAAATTTTACCTTTGAATTTTTTATAATTAAAATGTTTTAATTTTGGTCCTGGAGAGACGATTATACATGGAATATTTTTATATTTATTTTTTAAATCATCAAAAGAATGTTCCATAATTATATTTTTATTCTAAACAATGAATTATTTTTTAATTTGAAAACTTTATCACATATTTTAAGTGTGTTTAATTTATGAGATATAATTATAATTGTTTTCTTTCTTTTAAAGCTTTCAATAGATTTAAAAAATTTCTTTTCTGTTTCAAGATCAAGTGAGCTTGTTGATTCATCAAAAATTAGAATGTCTTTTTCATTGTACAAGGCTCTTGCAATTCCAACACGTTGCATCTGCCCCCCAGATATCCTAACACCTCTTTCACCAATAATTTTAAAATAATCTTGTTTATTTTTAAGAAAATTACTTAATTGAGAAATTTTAGAAGCTTGGAAAATCTTATTTTTATCTATTTTTTTTGTTTCAACACCAAAAGCAATATTAGAAAAAATGTTATTATCAGTCAAAAATACTTGTTGTGGAACATATCCAATTTTATTTTGCCATGATTTAAGATTATCAAATATACTTTCTTGATCTATATTTATTTCTCCGCTTGTAGGGTTCAAGAGTCCAATTAAACAATTCACGAATGTTGACTTCCCTGCTCCACTTGGTCCGGTAATTCCAACTATATCAAATTTATTTATATCTAAATTAATATTTTTAAATACATTTTTTTTCGATTTTGGATATGCATAAGATAAATTTTTAATTTGAATTCTCCAATTTTTAGAAATATTTTGTGGTACGTTTGTTATTTGATTTTTTTTTAATTTTAAATCATTGATAACTATTTCTGAGACAGGCAGATAAAACTTTAAATGTTGTAAAGAAAAAATTATTTTATTTATAGAAGGTATAATTTTAAAACCAGCTGCTGCAAATAATGCTAAAAAGGTTATAATGGTTATCTTATCATACTCATAATAAACCATAAAAAAAATTGTGATTATTAAAAGTAATATTGACATAAATTCTAAAATGAATCTTGGAATTGACTGTATAAATTCTTGAATTTTTTCTGAATTACTAAAATTTTTTATATTTTTAGAAAATTTATTTATAAAGTAATTTTCTCTATTCATTATTTTTATTTCTTTTATTGCAAAAAAAGATGAATTTATGTTTTCCATTAAACTTTTAAGGTTTGTCATATTTTTTTTTCCCTGTATTGACAAAATTGGAGTTACAAGTTTTAAGAAAATGATTGAAATTAATGTTGTAAATACAAAAATAAAAACCGTTGCTTTCACATTCACATACATAAGGATTAGAACAAGACCCAACAAAATAATAATTTCTGTAAACAAAATACTTAATTGATTTATGTTGTGGGCAAAATTCTGTGTTGAAACAATGTTTTTTGTCAATTCAGAAGAATTTGATTTAAGGTGAAACAAGTAATTTTGATTAATATAATTAAAATATAGTTTCTCTGCATATTTTTTATGTAAACTATATATAAAGTTAGCTTTCCAATAGCTAAAAAAAATTAAAAAAAACGTTTTAACCAAGTAAGTTAACACAATTGCAATTAAACAAAATATTAATAATTCTTCTGATGAAAAATTTAAAATAAACTCAGGGAGAAATTTAATTAAGTAAACGTTGTTAAAAAAATTATCATCAAATATTAGTGTAACAATAGGAACTACTAATGTTACACTCAACATTTCTAGAAAAAAATTAATTATAATTAAAAAAAATAACGTTAATAATTTTTTTTTCTCATCTAAATTTAATATTTCAAAAATTTTTTTTGAATAAACAAATGAATTTTTAATCCGCATACTAAATCAATTTGTTTGACCACCATCAATCAACAAATTTGCACCTGAAATAAAATTATTTTCTTTTAATGAAAGAAAAAATACAGCATTAGCAATATCTTTAGGGGACCCAAATTTATTTATAGGAACATTTTCTTTAATATATTTAAGAGTGTTTTTTCTGTTTTTTTTCATTTTTTTTTCCCATGTAGATCCATCAAATAATATATTTCCAGGTGAGATTATATTTAAATTAACTCCTTTTTTTGCAAATGTTTTTGATAAGTGTTTTAGATAAATATTTAAAAAAGATTTAGAAATACTATAACTAATTGGAGCATTTTTAATTATTTCTGATCCACAGATAGAGGATATACAAATAATCTTTGCTTTACTTTTAATAAGAAAATTTTTTAATTCATTTAAAATTAAGAAACAACTATAAAAATTTTTATCCAAACTATCTTGTATTTCTTTTAACGATGGAAATTCTTTATATTTATATTTTCCATATCCAACATTACAAACTAACACATCTAATTTCTTAAATCTTTTTTTAATAATTTTAGATATCCTTCTAACATCCTTAAGATTTGTCATATCACCTTTAAGATGATCAAAGTTTTTTAATTTTTTATCTAATTTTTTTCTTGAATTAATTATAACTTGAAAATTTTCATCTAAAAATTTTTTTCCTATTTCAAGACCTATACCTTCAGATGATCCTGTTATAAAAATAGTTTTTTTCATTTTGACCAACCTAATATTTTGTGAATGAATTTAAAATTTAAGATCTGTTGATCAATGGTACAAAAATTTTTGAAATTATTGTTTAAAAAATCTTCACACATAAGATAAAAACCATGTTTGTAATTTTTTTCATTTTTAAAACTATTAATATATTTTTTCTTTTTATTAATATATTCAATTTCGATATTCTCTAAGGGTTTTAAATTTACAACAAATCCTTTAAAGAAAATTTTAATTTCCCATCTTCCGTAACTTAACCAATCACCTCTGTATGAAAAAGGTATATTTTTATTTGATATTCCATGACCATTAAATAATATTGGTTTATGCCATTTTATCGAATCTTTGTATATATAATTAAATTTTTTTGGATAACCAATTAAATAAAAAGCTAGATCAGTGATATGAGATGTATTGCATAAAAACCACTTACTTAACTCATCTTTAGAATAATTATTTAAATTTATAGTATGTAACCATTCTGTCAAATCAAAATATAATGATCTGATTTTATTTTTTTTTATTAATTTTTTAAGAAAAATTATAGAGCCATAAAATCTTCTATTGTATCCAATACAGTAATTAATCTTTTTTTTTTAATTATTGTCTTTAATCTTTTTAGCTGTTCTAATTTTAGAGAAGCTGGTTTTTCAACTAAAATTGAATTTATACCATAATTAATTATACACAATGTTATTTCAAAAAGATATCTAGCATTTGTTGCGATTATAACCTTGTTAGGTTTATCCGGTTTTTTTTTTTAAAAAATTAACCAAACCACCATCAATAAATTTTATATCTTTTTTGTATTTGTAAAATTTACTTAATTTTTTTTTACTTCTAGTAATTAATATAATTTCATAATTTAAATTAACTAGAACTTTTAAATACTCTATTGATATTTTTCCAGCACCAATAATCCAAATCTTTTTTTTTGCTAAGTTATTGGGCATAAGCTAGTTTTTTTTCTCAAATTTAATTTTTTTTTAACAGAATTTAAAATCAATGTATTACAAATCTTACTTTCTTTTAAAGTTGGAAGATTACAGTTTTTTTTTATCAATATATCATGAATGTATAAATTAGTTAATTGACTTTGCCACAAATGATTAAAATTATTTATTAATTTATCATTTTTATAAAATTTAATTTTAGGATTGTTCCATGGGTCTTTTTTTTCAGAGAAAAAAATTACTTTATAATGACTCTTTGATCCAAAAATATTTATTTGTTGTTGAAATTTTGACTTACTATTTAAAATTAAGATTGTCTTAAATTTTGAAGTATAAACAATTTTTCCACTAAACCTCATGTTTTTTTTGTCTTTATTCACTTTTATAAATTTTGCATATTCAAACCTTATATCCTTAATATGATTTGATAAAAATAAATCTAAAAAATGAATACCTGATGAAAATAAATCATCTGTTTTTGATAATGATACAACCATTGTAAAAAAAGGATTATTTTTAAAAATAATTTTTTTTAAAAAATCATAATAAATTTGGTACCTAAATGGAAAATTAATCCAAGCTGTAATTTTATTTTTATTAAATAGTCTTAGCATTTGATTATAAATATGCATATTTTGAAATGAAATTTTTTCTAAAATTACATATTTTGGATTACAAAATTTTAATGCTTTTTTCATAATAGTGTCTCTGTTAAAAGCTTTAGTGCTGCAAATTATTAAATTTGTACTGGGATCAATGTGAGAAAATTTTTTAATGTAATTATTAAAATTTTTATTGATTTTTTTGGAAAGATTTATTTTATTAATATCTTTCTCCAAAACCTGAATCTTTAATCTTTTTTTTAATTTCAATAAAGCAAATAAATGTCTTTTACCTATATTTCCACAACCAATAATTAAGATATTTAACATATATTTATTTAAAAAAATAATAATATATATATATGCTATTCTAAATCTATTAATAATTCAAAACTTAAATTTATGATTAAAAATAAATTTGTAAACTTTTTAAATAATAATGAATTTTTGTTTTGTACGATTATTTTTTTATTAAGTATTTTTTTTTGGGATTTAAAAATAAACAATCATCTACAATCTAAATTTTTAATAGTTTTATTATTACCCTATCTTATTTTAAATTATAAAAATTATAATATTTTAAAAATATTATTTTTTAGTTTAGGATTAATTTTTTTACTAATTTTACACTCATTGGTAAATGTAGGTTTTGAGATTACAAACTATTTCATTTTTTCAATAATTTTTTTTTATTTATTAATTTTTACAAGTCTTTATTTAACAAAAAATTTTGAAAAAATTTTTGAAACATCATTAATTGTTTTTATTGTGATTTGTAATGCTTTAATTTTATATAGTATTTTAATAGGAAATTTTACATTATATGATCATAACATACATCATAACGGTTTATGTTTAATTTTTTTTAATGAAAGTAAATCAATCTTTAACATATTGTTTTATGAAAATTCCCACTTCGGTATGACAGCAACTGGAGTTATCATTTATCAAATACTAAATTTTAAAAATTTGAATTTTTTCAATAAATTTAATTTTTTGATTTTTTTTCTTTTAAGCTTTATGTTTATTGGATCATTGACTTTTTATTTAGGAATAACTTTATCAGCTCTTTTACTCATTATTTTGCGAATTTCAAAAAAGGTTTTTCCATTAATACTTTTAGTAATTATTAATGTTTTATTAATTTATAATTTGAATAATTGTGCGATAAGAATTTCCCAAATTGCCGATTTAAATAAGGTCTTTGTATCAAATGAAAATGAAAAGTTTGTTGAAATCGTAGAATATTTTGAGGAATTTAAAGAACTAAACTTAGATAATAAGATTATAAAGTTTTTTTTTAGAGACAAAGATGAAAGTACATTAGAAATTAATGAAAAGATAAGAAAACGACGTGCTTTTGACGAAAATAATAATGTTGCTGATGGTGTAAATGTAACCACAATTGTACATATAAATCATTTACTTTTTGCAGTTGAGACCTTTAAAGAAAATTTATTTGGAGTAGGTTTTCAAAACTATGGTATTTATTCAAAAAAATTTGCAGTTAAACATAAAATAATTGATCAATACTCAACAATGCCCTTGATGAATTTTAATGACGGTGCAAGTAATTTAAATAAATTATTAGCTGAATTTGCAATATTTAATATATTATTTGGGTTTCTATTTCTTTATTGCATTTTTAAGAGTAATTTGAGTCCACAATTAAAATGCTTTATTTTTACCCTCGTAATTACTCAGCTTTTGAGAGGTGCGGGTTATTTTAATGGAGGATTTATTTTTTTTATAATGATTTTATTTTTTTCAACTTTTGTTAGAAAGCTAAATGATACTTCTTCCTCCATCTGAAACTATATTTTGTCCTGTCATATATGATGAAGCTTCAGAACATAAAAACTGAATAGTTTTTATATAATCAGTTTTATTTGCCATTCTGCCCATTGGTATCAAATTTTTTATTTTTTTTACGAATTGCTTATCTTGATTATTATATATGCCACCTGGAGAAAAAGAATTTACTCTTATGTTTTGTTTAGCCCAATAAGCGGCCAAATATTTTGTTAATCCTGTTAGTCCATGTTTGGTTATAGAATAACTGATTGGCTTTCTTATACCTAGATGAGAATATAATCTTTGATCAGGTGCAATGACTGATAAATCTGAGGATATATTCAGGATAATCCCATATTTATTTTTAGCCATGTGCTCACCAAAAACTTTTGAATTATATACTGCTCCCATCAGGCCAACATTTAAATCTTTATTTAAATCACCTATATCTAAACTGTAATCAAGTAATCTTGATTTTTGTTTTTTTTTTGGAACTGTATCATTGGCTGCATTATTAACTAAAACATGAATATTTTTGTATTTTTTAATAATTTTATTTTTTATTTTTAAAATTTCTTCGTATTGAGTGATATCACACGAAAAAAAATCGACATTTTTAAATTTATTATTAGATTTAAGATTAATTATTTTTTTCTTATCTTTATCTAAAACTAAAACTTTATAATCAATTTCCTCTAGCGCTTTTATTTGGAGCCTACCAAACAAACCACAGCCTCCAGTGATGATAGCAATTTTTTTTTGGGTATTCATAAATATATATTTCTAGTTATAAGAAAACTTATATGTTATCAATTAATTTATGAAAATTAAAAATGAAATATGGTGTCTAATACCAGCAAGATCTGGGTCGAAAACTATAAAACATAAAAATATTTACAAAATTAGAGGTAAAGAATTAATTAAATATACTGCAGGTTTTGCAGATAAAAGTAAGTTGTTTGACAAAATAATTTTTTCATCAGACTCTAAAAATTATTTCAAAATTCTTAAAAAATATAAGAATATCGAATTTCATCACAGAAGTGCTAAAATTTCTAAAGATACAACAACTGATTTAGAGGTATTTAAAGATTTCTTAATTTACGCAAAAGATAAATATTCTTATATTCCAAAATATTTTGCTCATCTAAGACCTACAACGCCATTAAGAAAAAAGAAAATTGTAAAAGATGCGATTAAAAAAATTAAAAATTGTCCAAATAGTTCTGCTTTAAGATCGGTAAATAATATGGTCAATCCATCATTTAAAACTATGATAATACAAAACAATAGACTTTGTTCAATTATGGGAAATAAAAATATAGATAAATTTAATAAACCAAGACAATACTTTAAAAAAACTTATCTTCCAAATGGGTAT
>MDTG01102787.1_pt1 | contig 30147 bp, 30 predicted proteins | sample 811421 | NCBI WGS metagenome assembly MDTG01 (sample SAMN05326645, study PRJNA326480) | marine metagenome | isolation source: seawater | place: Pacific Ocean: South East | collected 2011 | reverse complement strand
TGGCGTGAATTTAGCAAACTTTAAGCATTTTGAGTATCAGCTTTTTTTTGGTTTGGATGATGCAAATGTTATTTATCCACTAATATACGCAGCGCAGGATTTGGGAATAAAAACTCTTGGTTTTCAACATGGTTTATACGCGCGAAGACATGAAGGTTATGTAATGCAAGGTATTGAGAAATACCGTTGGTACGATAATGTACTAGTATGGGGTGAGTATTGGAAGTCTAATGCATTGAAAAATAGTAGTTTATATTCGAGCACTTACCACATTGTTTGCTCTAACAAGCATTCTTATGAATATAAATATTTGCCTAAAAAAGGCAAAAATAAGGTAATACTTATTCCTTATGAATTTCTTTCGGATTCAATAAAAGTTGGTGAATACATTAAAAAATTTGTTAAAGCAGGTTTTAAGGTTTTGTTCAAACCAAGAACTGACGATTTACTGCAGAATCAATTGGATTCATATTATCTTGATGAGTTCAAAGACAAAATAGAAATTATAGATGCCTTAACACCTGAAACAATGGCGGAAATTGATGTCATTGCTGGAACTATGACTACTCTTTTGTTTGAAATGCTGCCTTATAATAAACCAATTTGGATCTTGGAATCTTCTTTTCGCTTAATGTATGACATGGTTGAAGATGGTTTTGCTAGATTAATCACTGAGAGTGATATGCAAAGAATTCATGAAATATTTGAAGAAGAAATAAATAAAGAAAAAATGATTGACGCCGAATATTTTTTCGCTAGAACACCAGTGGTTGATGCAATTACTAATTATTTGCATGCTAACGCTTCGAATAAATGAAGATATTAATCTCTGCATATACAGGATTAGGAAACTTCATTCTGAAAACACCGATGATTAATCGCCTTGCTGATTTATATCCAGGCTGCAAGCTTGATTTAGCGTGTGGGTCTCCTTGGGGTGCTGATAAAGTTCTCGAACACTCAAATATAATTAATCACGTTTATTGGCTCCCTTTAAATTCTACATTTTTAGATAAGATAAAGCATCTCAAGAGCTTAGCAAATAACGGTTATGATTTAATAGTTCTTCCTTTTGATTCAACACCGACATTCTTACTTTGGGGAGCGAATTTTTATTTTTCTGATTCTAAGATTATTGCTCATTTTAATATTTATAATCTAGGTAGCTTAAATAGGATCAAACGAACGCTCTCATTTATGTTATTTTCAAATGTCGAATGGGTACCAGTATTACATGGTCGCCATGAGATAGACCTTAATCTTGACTTGATTGATGTTCTGTCTCATAAAAACTATACAGCAAACAGAGATAGAAAAACATTTGTAACTTATGATCCGAATGCCTCTTTACCTACGTTGCCTAATAAGTACATTGTTTTACAGCCCTCCGCTCGAAATGGTGTACCTTCCCCTAAAACCTGGCCAATAAGTCACCATCATAGTCTTGCTCAACAATGGTTAAAGAAACACCGCGACTATAGTATTCTTTTGGTAGGAGACTCTGGAGATCTCAATGCGTTGCTTGGTCATCCTATTCTTGAACAAGATGGTGTTGTAAATATGATTGGCGAGACTGATTTTTCACAATTGTGTATGATTTTGAAAAATGCTTCAGCAGTTGTGGCTAATGACAGTGGCATCATGCATGTTGCTGAAGCTTTAGAGACACCGTTGGTGGCCCTCTTTGGTCCTTCAGATTATACAAAAATAGGACCATTATCAGCCTCATCAAAAGTATTGTATTCGCAGAATGATTGTTACTGTAACTTCTACGCATTTAAGGAGAGTGAAGATTCTCTGCTGGACAAATTTGATGAGGACTATTGTATGAAAGACATAACACCCTCCAATGTAATATTAACTTTAGAAAGTTTACTGGACTAGTTCTATGGAAAATCAAGATTATGATGCTTTAGAAAATCATTTTAATAGTTTCGATGCCTCTAAATTAAGAGATTTAGTGAGTCAAAGTAGTGCAATTAGGTATGCTGCCTATGTTTTAGATAGGATAGCGCCTCAGAAGGGCTCAACTATGTTGGATATTGGATGTGGCGACGGCTTAATAATGCAGGAAATGATGATGTTGAGGCCAGATTTACATATAGACGGAATTGAGTTATCACCTAAACTCACTGAGCTTTCAAAAATTAATAACCCTAACTCGGAAATATTATGCGGTAATATAATGGAGATGGATATGAGCAATATTCCCAAAAAATATGATTGTGTTTTTTCATTTAGTTTTCTGCAATATATTCCTGCTAAAGATATTGCTCATTTACAGTCTCGCATTCAAGAATTTGTTTTAGATAATGGTCTTATTGTTCATTATTCAATTCCTGACAAACGACTCAGGTTAGTTCCTGCAGTTGTTACCCAGTTAAGAAAAAGAGGTAGTTTAGGTCTGCTAATTGCACCAGTAATGAATATTTTTTACATCCTTTACCATAAAAATCGATATGGGTTGGGGGGTTTTTGGCACGATCCTGTTCATACAGAGAATACACTGAATTCGTTAGGGGAAATTAACGTGCTGGAATCTGATGTTTATTATCGTTTTATATAGTTCATAAAATAGCACCTTAATAAAGACATAAAAGAGAAGATGGTGATAAATTCTATGGTTGAAGAGGCTAAAAATTCGAAAATTCTTTATAGAGAATTATGTGCTAATGAAGATCTTATCCCTCTATTCTCAAAAGATTGGTGGCTTGATTATTCAGTAGGAGCGGACACATGGGATGTTGCTCTTGTTTTTAAAGACGGAAAAATCATTGCATCTATGCCATATGTAATAAAAAATAGATTGGGTTTAAAGCTCTCTACCTTGCCTGAATTAACCCAATACCTTGGGCCTTGGATAAAGCCAAGTCAGGCAAAATACCCAAAAATATTAGGTCAGCAAAAAGATATAATGACCAAATTGATTGAACAGTTGCCAAGGTTTGATTATTTTTCCCAGAATTGGGATTATAAACAAACAAACTGGCTGCCATTTTACTGGAAAGGGTTTCAACAAACGACTAACTATACCTATGTCATCGATGACATGTCATCTTTGGATTTGCTCTGGTCTAATTTTCAGGAAAATATTCGGAGGGAGATCAAAAAAGCTGAAAATCGAAATAATTTAAAATTTCTAGATAATCCAACGATTGAAGACTTTATTGAATTGAATAGGAAAGTCTATAAGCGTAAAAACATTAAAATACCTCACAATGAACAGACTTTTATCAATTTAGATAAAGCCTGTGCTCAACGTAATGCACGTAAGATTTTTATTGCAGTTGATGCAGATGGAATGCATCATGCCGGTGTTTATATAGTGTGGGATAAGAATAGTGCCTACTATTTAATGGGTGGTAGTGATCCGGAATTGCGAAATAGCGGGGCAAATAGTTTGTGTATGTGGGAAGCTATTAAGTTTGCATCGACTGTCACAAAAGAATTTAATTTTGAAGGCTCTATGATGGAGCCGGTAGAGCGATTTTTTCGAGCTTTTGGTGGGAAGCAAAAATTAGTTTTTAATGTTTCAAAAACACCGTCGCTACTTTTGCGGTTACGATCCTCTTTACTCAACCTTAGCCTTAAAAGGAACCACCTAAATTGAGTATGGTTTATACTTCTAATCAGCTTGAATGGTTGCAATCTATTCTGCAAGAGAGATTATCTAATCAATTATCACTCAAGGCTCTAAATGACAAGCATGCAGTTATTACCCTGCCTGATTCCACAAAAAAAATAGTGATAAAATTAGATCCGCTCACTTTTTTGAGGGCAGATACTACCATGTTGATGTCTTCATGGTTTCCTGAGTCTGAAGGTTGGCTTGCATCACCATTAGGACCTAATTTACCTGCGCCTGGTTTGCTAAAAGGACAAAACAAGCTAATTGATAAAACTAAAGATGGTTATTGCATTAAATATGATATTTTAGGGCTAATATTTTGGATGCTAACGCGTATAGAGGAAATTAACCATAAGGATGTTGATTATCATGGTCGATTTTCGGCCTATTCTTCACATGCATTTAATAATGGTTATCTTGAGAGGCCTATTGTTGATGAATGGTTGATTATACTAGGGCAGGTAATAAAAAAATTATGGCCAAGTCATGACTTAGTTAACAATGAATTTAAAATAAAACTATCGCACGATATAGATATTGTAAGTCGCTATCGTTTTGCAACCCCCCTTCAAATTATTCGCAGGGTGATGATTGATATCTTAAAATATCGTGATTTTCGCTCTGCCTTATTAGCTCCGTGGGATTTGTTTTTTAAATCCAATCAATTGTCGAAGTATGATCGCTACAATACATTCGAGTGGATAATGGAGCAATCTGAGAGTCTTGGCTTAAGGAGTTCATTTAATATTATCTGTGGGCGAACAAATCCTCAATTTGATGCTGAATATGAACCTGAGCACCCCATCATAAGAAATTTATTACGTATGATTCACTCTCGTGGGCATGAGATTGGAATTCATCCCAGTTATAATTCATACCTAGATCAGGACACCATATGCAGAGAGGCCGAAAGATTACGAAAAATTTGTGCAGATGAGAATATAAAGCAAGATATAAGAGGGGGGAGAATGCATTTTCTTCGTTGGAAGCATCCAAATACTCTATATGGATGGGAGAAAGCTAAGATGGATTATGACAGTACGATGAGTTATGCAGAACACGCAGGTTTTCGTTGTGGTACTTGTCATGAGTATACAGCTTTTGATCCGCTTGTTGATCGTATTCTAAATTTACGCATACAACCACTAATAGCTATGGAACACACGGTAATTTCCAAGGGTTACATGGGACTTGGACTAAGTAATAAGGCTTATGATAAATTTTTACAATTAAAAAATGCTTGCAAAGTGGTAAATGGTACCTTTACTTTACTATGGCACAATAATCAGTTAGCAACGAAGACTGAGCGTGACTTATATACTTCTATTATTAAATAGGTTTACAATTTTATAATACTAAATAGGATTTTTATGCTTAAATTTGCTCTAATCGGCTGCGGCCGGATCGCTAAACGTCACTCTGAGCTTCTTGGTCTTAAACAAATTAAAGGAGCAGAACTAGCAGCAGTTTGTGACAATGTTTTTGATAAAGCTAAAAAAATTGGCCTTCAATTTGACGTGCCGGCTTATGCTGAGATGAACGAGATGATGCAAAAAGAAAACATAGATGTAGCGGTGGTGCTAACACCAAGTGGTTTGCATGCGAAGCATGTAATTAATCTAGCTAAGTATGGCAAAGATATTATCGTTGAAAAACCAATGGCGCTGACGTTAGATGATGCAGATTCAATGATTGAGGCGTGTGATAAAAATAGTTGTCGACTTTTTGTAATTAAACAAAACCGCTTTAATGTTCCTGTGGTTAAGTTGCGTGAGGCCCATCAGGCTATGCGTTTTGGTAAGTTGATATTAGGTACGGTGCGTGTACGTTGGGCTCGCCATCAACAATATTATGATCAAGATGCGTGGCGCGGAACTTGGGCTATGGATGGGGGCGTGCTCACAAATCAGGCTAGTCATCATATTGATCTTCTGGAGTGGATGATGGGAGATGTAGATTCAGTGTTTGCTCATGCTACAAATGCTCTTGCTGATATAGAAGCTGAAGATACGGCTGTTGTAACTGTAAAATTTAAGAGTGGCGCACTTGGTATTATTGAAGCTACAACAGCAGCTAGACCCCGAGATCTTGAGGGTTCAATTTCGGTTTTAGGTGAGAAAGGTAGTGTTGTTATTGGAGGCTTTGCTGTAAACAAAATGGAATCTTGGGCTTTCGAAGAAGAGGAGGCAGATGATAATAAGGTACTAAAGCAGTTTTCAGTTAATCCACCCAATGTCTACGGTTTTGGGCATCAAGCTTACTATGAGCATGTAGTTGAATGCATCTCCGGTGATGGAAAAAATCTAGTTGATGGTCTTGAAGGCAGGAAAAGCATTGAGCTAATTAATGCTATCTATGAATCCGTTGAAACAAGAAAAGAAGTTTTTCTACGTTTTAAGCCACAAAAATGTAAGCTAGGTCAGTCTTAATTGAATACCTTATTGTTAATTCAAAAAAATAAGAGTTTGTTCTTGTTTTTAATAAATGAGCCGAGCATTCTCAATAAAACCATTAAATTAGCTTAAAAATGTCAGAGATCGCACCAACAGCTTTTATATACCCTAATGTCACACTTGGTGATGACGTTGTCGTTGAGGATTTTTGTATAATTGGCTTACCATTCAAGGGAATGAAAAATGTACAAACCATTATTGGTAGTGGTTCAATAATCCGTGCAGGTACATATATTTATGCTGGGAATCAGATTGGTAAAAACTTTCAAACTGGGAATAAAACTAATATTAGAGAACTAAATAAAATTGGTGACGATGTTTCCATCGGAACGCTTTCTGTAATTGAGCATCATATTAGTATTGGGAATAATGTAAGGTTACATTCACAAGTATTTGTGCCTGAATACAGCACGCTGGAAAATGACTGTTGGATCGGTCCAAATGCAGTATTAACTAATGCTCGTTATCCAAAACATATATCAGCAAAAGAAGAATTAAAAGGACCCTTGATAGGTAGTAATGCGAAGATTGGTGCGAATTCAACCATTCTGCCTGGTGTAGCAATTGGAAATAATAGTCTGATTGGTGCTGGTTGTGTAGTGACTAAGAATGTTGCTCCAGATACGATCGTAGCGGGTAATCCTGCGAAACCTCTTCGGCAAATTGATTATAAATAACTTAAAATCTAAAAAATTTTGACATTAACTTCCTCTCTTTCAGCTAGATCAAATTGATAAAATAAAAATATGATTAAATTCTTAGACCTACATTCTCAATACCTTTCTATTAAAACAGAAATTGATCAAGCTATTTTTAATGTTATAAATGAAAGTGCTTTCATAGGAGGAAAGTACGTTTCTCAGTTTGAAGAACACTTTTCTGATTACCAGCAAGCTAAGTATTGTGTGGGAGTGGGAAATGGTACGGATGCTCTTGAAATTGCTATTGAATCACTTAAATTGCCACCGGACGGAGAAATTATTGTGCCAGCAAACAGTTTTATTTCCAGTGCAGAAGCAGTGTCTCGTTCAGGCAATAAAGTTGTTTTTTGTGATGCTCGATCGGATGATTACACTATAAATATTGCCGATCTAAAAAAACGAATCACTCCTAACACAGTTGCGATTATAGCTGTGCATCTGTATGGCCATCCTTGCGATATGGACCCACTGATAAAGCTAGCTCAAGAATATAATCTTAAGATCATAGAAGACTGCGCTCAAGCCCATGGTGCTGAATATAAAGGCAAAAAAGTAGGTGCCATTGGTGACTTAGGTTGTTTTAGTTTTTATCCAGGTAAAAATTTGGGTGCCTATGGCGATGGCGGCGCAATTGTTACTAATAGTGAGGCTTTGGCTGTAAGGTGTCGAATGATAGCTAATCATGGTCGCATAGCAAAATACGATCATAAATTTGAAGGCCGAAATTCACGACTTGATGCTCTCCAAGCTGCGATACTGACTGTAAAACTTCGACATTTAGATAAATGGACTGATAGTCGCATTATGATCGCTAATGAGTATTTGGAGGGATTAAAAGACATAACAGAAATTACATTACCAGTTAGGCAAGACTGGGCAAAACAAGTTTATCATCTCTTTGTAATCCGTCATTCTAATAGAGATAAAATACAAGCAGCATTAAATGAGTTAGGTATACAGACAGGAATACATTACCCGATTGCCTTGCCAAAGCTTGAGGCATATAAGGAGCATGGCCAGAAAAATGAAAGTGGTTTTTCTTGGGAGTGTGATAACTTGTTATTAAGTCTACCTATTGGAGAGCATCTCTCAATTGATGATGTGAAGTCTGTTATTACCAATATATCTGGCGGGTAACATTATAAATGTTAATTAAAAAACCTTACTTGATGATTTTTTGGTTTCTACCAATTTTTAATGGTATGTATACTGTAAGTTATGCTGAAATCGGTATCTCGGATTATATTCCCTATGTGCAACTTGGTTTAGTTCTTTTAGGGCTATTTTATTTATTTATAAAATTAACAACTGCTCGTTTGTCATTTAGTGTTTTATTTATATTATTATTGCTTGCAACTAATATGCTTTATTCTGACATAGGTGAATACCAATTAGTTGCTTATATAATGGGCTATGCATTGATGGTGCATATGTTAGCTAAAAAGTATCCCTATGAGATATGGTCTCAATATTACTTTATTTGTCTAGTGATCGCATGGCTATCAATAATAGATTTGATTTCATTTTTCATATTGGGTGATTTTATAATTTCATATCGAACACCTGAGGTAATGGTAAACGGTGTGCCTCGCATCAACACCATTTTTGATGAAATGTCACATCAGGCTTTCTTTATGATGCCAGCAGTAATTTTTTCTTTAGTTAATAATTCTAAAATGCGATATTTGCTTCTTATTGGTTTATTGTCAACAATGTCTGTCGCTGCTTTGCTTTTATTTTCAGCAGCGTTGTTGCTCTATATGCGTAAGAAACTACTACATAATATAATAAGAATAATCCCTGTTATTATGATCGTTGTATTGGCTTTGTTCCTTAATAGTGAGTACATTATTAGTAAAATGGGCCCAATTTTTTCAAATGAATCACTTATTTCTGGCCAACAAACAAAATCTGTTAGTGCTACTAATATATTACTTGGTATTGAAATGCTTAAGGCTATTTCATTAAATGATTTGTTTTTTGGATATGGTTATTTTGGGTTGCAAGAAAATATTCCACAACTTATACGTAATTCTGATTTTTATCCATATTTTGAAATAGTAGGGATATTAGATGATCCTGAATCTGTTGGGGTAGTGGATTTAGTCTTATATTTTGGTCTTTTCATATGCTGTCTAGTGGCTTTAGTTCTATTCAAAGTTAAAAAGTATGCAAATGATGTTTGGCTTTATAAGTTAGCGATCTTTATCGTTTTCTTATCACTGATAAAAAGTAGTCATACAATTGAGTACTTGGTACACCTGTTCTTTATGTTTGGGTTGTCTTGGGCGAGCACGCGCTTACTATCAGAAGAGACATTTGATGGACCCTCTAAAATCATACCTAACAAAATATTAAACTAATTAAATTTGAGAAATATATAATTGTATGAATGGACATTTTACCCAATATCATGACTGATAGAACAAGCTACTGACAAATAAAGAGAAAATATTGAGAGAGAAAATTTATATTATTAAGTAAGTAACTTTAAATACTAACTAAATCGGAGAAATATGAAAGCAGTAATCTTAGCAGGTGGAATGGGTACTCGTTTGAGCGAGGAAACTAGTATAAAACCAAAGCCAATGGTCGAAATTGGCGGAAAACCAATTTTATGGCACATCATGAAGATGTATTCTAGTCACGGTATTAATGATTTTGTAATATGCTGTGGCTACAAAGGCTATATTATTAAAGAATACTTCAGTAATTATTTTTTACATCAATCAGATGTAACCTTCAGTATGAAAAGTAACTCCATAGAGGTTCACGAGGAAAGAGCAGAGCCATGGACAGTTACCCTAGTTGATACTGGTGATAACTCTATGACCGGCGGAAGACTCGCCAGAGTGTTTGATTATATTAAGGATGAAGAAAGTTTTTGCTTTACATATGGAGATGGTCTATCCGACGTTAATATTTCGAAACTAATAGATTTTCACAGAGAGCATGGTAAAGAAGCTACCCTTACTGCTACATACCCACCTGGACGTTTTGGGGCTTTGGACATTCAAAATGCTCAAGTAATGGCGTTTAGAGAAAAACCTAAAGGAGATGGATCTCTAATAAATGGTGGTTTTTTTGTACTTTCGCCAAAAGTTTTAGAGCGTATTTCTGGAGACGACTGCAGTTGGGAGATGGAGCCTCTAAGAAGCTTAGCCTTCGATGGCAAACTCATGTCATATATACATGATGGCTTTTGGCAACCAATGGATACATTGCGGGACAAAATGTATCTAGAAGAGTTATGGAAAACAAAAAAAGCACCCTGGAAATCATGGGAGTAGCGTGTAAATGAATGCTGATTTTTGGAAAGAGAAAAGAGTTTTTTTAACTGGGCATACCGGTTTTAAAGGCGGGTGGACAGTGCTTTGTTTACAAAAACTGGGGGCTATTGTTAAAGGGTACTCTCTAGAGCCAAATACAACTCCGTCGTTATTTGAAATTGCCAATATCAGTGATGGCATAGAAAGTGAATTTGGTGATGTTGGGGATTTGGATAGATTGAAGAAATCCCTATTCAATTTTTCACCAGAGATAGTTATCCATATGGCAGCACAACCATTGGTTAGATTGTCTTACTTGAATCCTGTAGAGACATATCAGACGAATGTTATGGGTACAGTAAATTTATTTGAAGCTGTTAGAGCTTGTGATTCTGTGATCGCAGTGGTGAATGTAACAACGGATAAATGCTATGAGAATAATGAATGGGTTTGGGGTTATCGTGAAGATGAAGCAATGGGGGGGCACGATCCTTATAGTAGTAGCAAGGGATGCTCAGAGTTAGTTACGGCTGCTTATCGAAGATCATTTTTTGGTGATAACAGCAGTGTATGTCTGGGGTCTGCCAGAGCTGGAAACGTTATTGGCGGTGGTGACTGGTCACAAGATAGACTAATTCCTGATGCGCTTCACGCATTTGGTAGCAATCAGCCTCTGGTAATCAGAAATCCGCTGGCCACAAGGCCTTGGCAGCATGTACTTGAGCCAATTTCAGGATACTTAATGTTGGCTGAGAGCTTATATTTAAATGGCAAAACTTATGCAGAAGCGTGGAACTTTGGTCCAAAAGATGAGTGTGTGAAACCCGTCGGCGAGGTAATGGACTACTTTGTATCGCTTTGGCCAGGAGACGTTTCTTGGGTGCTAGACAGTTCTGACCATCCACATGAAGCAGAATTATTAAAGCTGGATATTTCGAAAGTAAAAATGAGATTAAAATGGAAGCCAACCTGGGATTTAAATAAAACTCTTCTGAGTATTATCGAATGGCATCAATCATGGCTAAATGATGAAGATATGAGATCTGTAACCCTCGGACAAATAGATAATTACGAAAATACTCTTAAGGAGATGAATAATGGAAGCGACTAATAAATATGATTCTATGAATGAACTAGAGCAGATTGCTTACGCAAAAACTGTCTATGGGCAGGAAGAGATTGATGCTGTAGTTAAATGCTTATCTGAATCAACTCAGATGGGTAACTATTCTAGAAAATTTGAGCAAAGGATTGCTAATCTGTTTGATAAGAAGCATTGCCTTTATGTAAACTCTGGTTCTTCTGCTCTGTTTATTGGGGTTGAGGCTTTTAGTTTTCCGGCAGGAGGAGAAGTTATAACACCAGTACTTACGTTTTCGACATCTATTGGGTGTTTGGTAAAAAATGATTTAGTACCAGTTTTTGTTGATGTTGAGCCATTGACATACAACATTGATGTTAGCCAGATTGAGGCACAAATTACCGATAAAACCGTCGCTATATTAGCACCGAACTTGATGGGTAATCTTTGTGACTGGCCTGTGATAAGAGAGATTGCGGATAGGCATGGTTTGGTTGTAATAGAGGACTCCGCCGATACTCTTGGTGCGACCATCAACGGGAAAGGTTCGGGCTTTTATTCAGACATGTCAATAACTAGTTTTTATGGCTCTCACATAATTAACTGCGCTGGAAACGGCGGTGCCTTAGCCATCAATGATGAAAAAGTAATGCAAAAAGCAAAACTACTGCGATCTTGGGGGCGAAGCTCTTCTTTGTTCGATGAAAAAAGTGAAGCTATTGAAAATAGGTTTAATGTTGACCTTGATGGCATCGATTATGATGCAAAGTTTGTGTTCGAGACTGTTGGATATAACTTAGAAGGTAATGAGGTAGGCGCTGCATTTGGTTTGGTTCAATTAGAAAAGCTCCAACAAAATATAGAAATGCGACAGTCTAATTTTAAGCAACAGTGTGATTTTTTTAATAAGTATTCAGATTATTTTATAAATCCACAGGAAACACTTGGTTGTGAAACAGCATGGCTAGCATTTCCGATTATTATTAACGAATCGGCACCATTTACACGTAAAGAATTTCAAATATTTTTAGAAAATAAAAATATTCAGACTAGGGTGGTTTTCACCGGTAATATTCTCCGTCAACCGATGTGTCGGAATATAGAAAAAAAGGTCCTGAAGCAGGGATATCCCAATGCTGATAGAGTCATGGCGCAAGGTGTTTTACTTCCTTTGCATCATGGTATGACGGAACCTATGTTCGCTCGTTTTCAGGCTACTGTACAGGAGTTCGTTGATCAATATGGCTAACTCGCAATACTATACTAAACTGCTGATACTTTAAGTTAACTCATTTAATAGACACAGCCAGCAGAGAAAATTAATATAGGTTGTGGGTCAAACCCTTCAAAAGGGTGGTTAAATTTTGATAATACTCCTGCAATAAAACTCGCAAACTCTCCACTAAAATATCGCATAGCAAAAGTATTTGGAATGCTTAAAAAAACTCATATTGAAAATATTGAGTGGAATAAAAACAATAATATTCAGTATGCAGATGCTACAAAAAGGATTCCGCTTCCACTAAATTCTGTTGAGGCTATATATACTTCCCACATGTTCGACCACCTCTCACGTGAGGGAGCAAAATCATTTTTGTATGAAGCAAAGAAAATACTTAAGACTGATGGTGTTCTTCGAGTCTCGATACCAGACCTAAAAATATATTTAGAGAAATACCTAATCAATGAAGATGCTGACGAATTCATGGCTGGTATTTTGGTTGAGGCTCCACCCATAAATACATTGAAGCAGAAAATATTTTTATTTCTGAATGGCTATCGTCATCATCAATGGATGTAGGATGGAAAGTCTCTTAGTATTTTGTTCAGAGAAGCGGGTTTCAAAAACGTAAAAATTTGTGCTGACGGTGAAACCACAATTAAAAATTCAACTGGCTTAGATTTGTTTGAGAGAGGTATGAACTCTGTATATGTGGAAGGTTTAAAGTGATTACTTAGATGTAAAGTTTTATCCTAAGTATGTTTCTTATAATTATTGACTTGGTAGGGTTTAATCAATATTAATCAAGTAGCATAAAATTATAGCACTCTGATCTTTGCAAAAACAAAAATTCTATACTGCTGATATTGCAAGGATCTTAAGATAGTAAGATACGCAGAAATAAGCCATAGATATTGTAAAGACAAATTACCTATTTATATTTTTGTTGCCCCCAAACTTTATTAAAACCAATTCTATTTGAAATAGAATCTCTTTTTAACCATGGATATAAATCCTTATCATCTTGTGGCTTCTCTATAAAAATAGCAAATTGATTTTGTTGCTTATAAAAAATTTTTGAAAAAATTATGTAAAAGGGTTTTGCTAGTGCAAGAAAAATTACTTTAAGAGTATTATTTAGCTCTAAATCTGGTGCACACGGATATACAGACGAATAATCAAACTGGAAACAATGCTTGTGCTGAGGTGCATAAGATTGAATTGTTTTTATTATTTCTCTCTCTGTCCATCTATATATATAGTTTGGTATCTCTGTATTGTCTACCCCCCCATACTTACAATCATTATAAAATACAGCAAATTGCTCATATTCCGGTGAAAGATTTAATTTTACAAGCAGTTTCATAACAAATGAGTCCCTTGATTCAAAAGCTAATACACCAATTTTGGAAACTCTATACATTTCTAAAAGAGTTTTATGCGGCATAGAAGCGTGATGAATTGCTGCATGAATAACGACATAATCAAATGAAGAATCTTCAAAGGATAATTCCTGGACATCTTCATGCTTATAATCATATGGACTAAAATCATCAGCCTTGACGCGAGTATCTAAATTTGAAATGGTTACATTTAAGTATCCGTGAGAAGTAAAAACTTCTTTATCTAGTTTTCCACCTCCGCAGACAAGAATAGAAGCATCCTTTGAGGGAATTCTTTTTGAAACGACATCGTAGTAAAAATGATCTCTTTGTTTTTTCAATTTAGTTTATTTAGGTTTGTTTATCTGAGTATCTCAGATTCCACATATTAGTTGAACAAAAAAGATTAATCAACTACGCACGGAGCTATCAATGGAGCATCTGGAGTAGGGCGTCAGCATTGTAAAGATAAATTTACCCCTCCCAAATACTGTTCCATGAGGGCTTGTAACAACTGTGGCTATTGAGTTGGTATAGATTATTTAGTACAAAGGGCGTTGGTTAATACTGTTAATACAATAAATTAGGGTTTTGTAAAGTGCGTAGTTTAAAATTAAATGACTCATGATGTTGTTAGCCCGAGAAAATAAAGCCTGCGACAACTTTAGATTCAATCTTGACACATTCTTACTGAGCTATCTATTGCCTTGGCTTAGAATTTTTTTAAGTTTTACTGAATTAATTCGGCGATTAATTAGTTTCTGTTATTGTTAGTTATGCGTTTAAAATTATTTCTTAGTGTACGTTTATGATTAAAGAGAGGATGGCTTCAGTAAAATATAAAGATGTTAAAAAAACGGTTTTGTTAACTGGTGCTACTGGTTTTTTGGGAAGCCATCTCTTATCTGCCTTATTGGAAGAGGGGCATAAGGTTATTGTTTTAAAAAGGTCAACATCTAACTTAGTTAGAATAAATCATTTAATGGATGATATTGTCGTATACGATATTGACAAGTATCCGTTGGATGATATTTTTACACGTGAATCTATTGAGGCAGTCATTCATGCCGCCACAACTTATAGCAGGGAAGAATTAAATGAATTAAATATTGTAGATACAAATATTGTGTTGGGAGTCGATCTTTTGAAAAGCACACTAAGACATGGTGTTAGGATATTCATAAATACAGATACTTTTTTCAATATTGATAATTTATTGGCTAGCCATATGAAGGCCTACACTTTGTCCAAGAAACAATTTATTGAGTGGTTAAAATATTTTAGTTCTTTGGGCGTATCTGTTACAAATATGAAGATCCACCATGTTTATGGTCCCGGTGATAATAGTGATAAATTCATACCCTGGCTGCAAAAAAGTTTAATAAACAACTCTGGTTCAGTAAAGCTTACTAGTGGAATTCAATTAAGAGATTTTATATATATTGATGATGTAGTCAGTGCGTTTATCTCAGCTCTAAGGGCAGTGGATATTAAAGAAACGTTCAAAGAGTATAATGTATGCACTGGAATAAAGACGAGTGTTAGAGACTTTAGCTTAGAACTAAATAGTCAAATCATAGGCAAATATGATATTGATACTGAGTTAATGTTTGGTGCCATACCCACATCTTCTGATGAAATTATGGATGTTTACAACGATTGTTCTAGTTTAGTTAGTATTGGTTGGAGCTATCAATCGTCTATCAAACAGGGCATCAAGTGTTTGCTAGATGGAAATCCGCCTTTTTGAAGAAGTACCCTATTTCAGGAATTAGCCCTGGTGACAGCAATGGTGTCGGAGTGCTAATGAAGAACGGAAACATTTTATGAATAAAAAAGTATTAATATCTGGTATCGGACTATCGGATGGGGGTGTCGGTAGGTTAATGCGAAGGTTAGAACCAGCAGCAAAGTCTCGCGGTTATAGAATCTTGTCACGCCGAATGAACGCGTTATTACCTCTGATCAGAAATAAAAAATACCTAACACTTATCTATGAGTTAATTTTAAAATCATTTAGTTGGGTTATTTTTAAACTAAAGACACTTTTTGTCATAGGCGACACTGTCCTAATCCTGCATCCTCAAAGTATTGGGTATAAAACTTTTATGAGATTGGTGAAAAATAATACCGTATATTTCTATGTTATGGATAACTCCTTCTTCTGTATGATGTCCTACAATTACAATAAATCCAACGGAGCTGAATGCCTGAGATGTATATCAAACCCTCGGAATTCCCTTCCTGAATGCTATTCCTGGCCACCATTAATAAGAAAAAAAGTAGCCATTAATTATCTTGAACAGCTTATGTTATTTTCTAATAGTATAGTTTTTTTGGCTCAAACGCATTCACAAGAAAGATTACTGTTAGAACATTTCGGTGATGACATTGATTGCCATGTAGTAGGAATGGAGCCTGTCGATTTATCATTAGTCGACATCCAAAATATAGACTTAACTGATATAACGAGAGAATATGATCTGGTCTATCACGGTTCTACGCACCCAGCTAAAGGAATTATATTCTTTCTAAAAATATCATTACTATTACCCAAGCTCAAAATATTCATTCCTATGTCTTTAAATGCTGCCATTTCTATATTTAGTGATAGCTCTCGTTTAAATAATGTTACATTTCAAGACTGCACCTGGGAGACAGGTTTGGAAGAGGTAGTTCGTAAAGCAAAATTAGTTGCAAATCCTAGTCTTTGGTCTGCACCGATTGAGGGAGCATTTCTTAAATCGCTTGCATATAATGGAAATGTAGCTGTAGTTGATACCAAGTTTGGTTACTCATCAGAGAATACGTTTAAAAATATAGTTTTAAAACTACCGGAAGACCCTAGTTCTGCTGCAGTTTTAATAGAAAATTATATTGATAATAGGGTAGATAATGGATTAAAGGGTAACAAATGGCTTAGTGATTTTTATAGTTCAAATAAAAGCGACAATGTATTCGAAGCCATAGATTTAATTTCCTAACTAGAATATGTAATGAAAAAAATACTTCATATTATTAATTACTATCATGAAGGGTTTGGTTATCAAGAAAACTACTTGCCTGTTTGTCAGAAAAACTTAGGTTACCAAGTTAAAGTTTTAACCTCAGATTACTATTTCCCATTTCCAGATTATGACAAATCGGTAAGAAAAATATTAGGATGCCGTAAAGTAGGAGTCGGGATTTTTAATGATAAAGGAATTGATGTCATAAGAAAAAAGTCACTTTTTTCATCTATATTTCCTGCAGGTATCTTATATTTTTCTGTCGAAAGCACTATAAAAGAATTTAAACCGGATTTTATTCACATACATGGAGCAACAAATTTATGGTTGTTCAATGTTGTTCGTTTACAAAAAAAAATGGGTTATAAAATTTTTATAGATTCACATCAGGATTTTGTGGTCGAGTCCTATAAAAGCAATTTTTTTTACCAACTATTTTATTATTTTTGGTCAACGATACATTACTATTTTATTAAATTCTCGATAGTTAAGAAGTATTTGCCAATTACCAAAGCCTCACAATCTTGGCTAGTAAAAAGGTTAAATATTCCTATGCACAATCAGATAATCTCTCCGTTAGGCACAGATTTATCGTTGATGAATTATAATGAATTATTAGACAATGATTTTAGAAAAACTTATAAGGCAGAGAATAAATTAATTATTGTTAATGCAGGAAAGCAATATGAGGGAAAATATATTTTATTTATCGTTGAAATTGCTTATCAACTCCAACTCAGAGGTGTGGATTTGCTACTGGTCCTTGTTGGTTCGGCGCCCGATGATTATGATAAAAAGATTACTGAAAAGTTAACCAGTCTATCTAACGAATCTTGGCAACGATTTCCTTTAATGGCCAGGTCAAAATTGAAGGAGATTTATTGTGCCGCTGATCTTGGTATATGGCCTGGCGTCCCGTCAAACACAATACAAGAGGCTATGGGGTGCGGTGTGGCAATGGCGCTACCGAATGATGACTCAACAAATCACTTAATAGATGGCAATGGTTTACATATATCCATTGATGATATTTTAGGATCTACTGAAAAGTTATTGGATATTGTAAAAAACGAAAGCCTACTTTTGGATATGAAAAAAAAGTCGATTATGGTAGCTAGTGATTATTCATGGGATTCAATATCAAAAGATCTTATAAAAATATATGAGCAGTAAAATATTTAGGGACCTTTATATAAAAGCCTCATTATCTAAAAGATACCTGCACAGAGACAGGTGCTGATTTACGGGCGCTTACTCTTTAGTGATACTGTAGAACTTATAAGACATCAATGCTGAACTTCTACTATGAAGTCTAGTGGTTAATTTGGTATTATTAAGCTTTTAGGAGCAGGGCAATTAATTAAATGAAAAAAGCACTAATTACAGGTATTACTGGGCAAGATGGCTCATATCTCGCTGAACTCCTCCTGTCCAAAGACTACGAAGTACACGGCATAAAACGCCGTGCTTCTTCCTTTAACACCGAACGAATCGATCATATTTATGAAGATCCTTTGTTCAACAACACTCACCTTCATCTTCACTACGGCGACCTTTCGGATTCTTCTAACCTTACTCGCTTGCTCAGTGAAATTAGGCCAGATGAGGTGTATAACCTTGCGGCGCAATCCCATGTTGCTGTGTCTTTTGAAACGCCTGAATACACGGCCGATGTTGATGGTCTGGGTACCCTACGTATTCTAGAGGCTATTCGTTTTTTAGGTTTTGAAAAGAAAACTCGTTTTTATCAAGCGTCTACTTCTGAGCTATATGGTTTGGTGCAAGAAACGCCCCAGAAAGAAACGACACCTTTTTACCCTCGCTCGCCCTATGCTGTAGCCAAGCTTTATGCCTATTGGATTACAGTAAATTATCGAGAATCCTATGGTATGTATGCGTGTAATGGTATTTTGTTTAACCATGAATCCAAGCGTCGTGGTGAAACCTTTGTTACCCGTAAAATTACTCGTGGCTTAGCGAATATTGCTTTGGGTATAGAGCCTTGTTTATATTTGGGCAATATGGATGCCTTGCGCGATTGGGGCCATGCCAAAGACTATGTACGTATGCAATGGATGATGTTGCAGCAAAAACAAGCTGATGATTTTGTAATTTCCACCGGCAAACAAATTTCTGTCCGCGAATTTGTGGTCATGTCTGCTGAAGAATTAGGTATTGAACTAGCCTTTAGTGGAGAGGGTGTTGATGAGGTGGCTACTGTTGCATCTATTATAGGTGATGACGCACAGGCCTTGCGTGTGGGTGATGTTATTGTGCGGGTCAATCCACGTTATTTTCGTCCAGCGGAGGTTGAAACCTTGCTGGGAGATCCTTCTAAGGCTAAAGAACTTTTAGGCTGGGTGCCCGAAATTACTGTGGAGCAAATGTGTGCCGAGATGGTTGCTCACGATTTAGACCAAGCCAAACAAAAGGCTTTGCTCAAGGAACATGGGTTTAAAGTGCCTATAACACGAGAGAGCTAAAAAATTATGGCTTTAGCTAAGAATAAAGTTTTTGTGGCGGGTCATAATGGTATGGTAGGTTCTGCTATTGTTCGTAAGCTTAGTTTAGATACTAATACTGATCTAATTTTGGCTTCTCGTGGTGAGCTAGATCTGTTAGATGCACACGCTGTAGAGCGATTCTTTGATGAACAACAACCAGATCAGGTATATTTAGCCGCTGCACGTGTGGGGGGGATTCACGCGAATAGTGCCTATCCTGCAGAATTTATAAGTCAAAATTTGCAGATTCAAAGCACTATGATTCAAGCTGCCCATAACAGCGGCGTTCAACAATTGTTGTTTTTGGGTAGTTCCTGCATTTATCCTAAACAAGCAGCGCAACCTATTGTAGAGGAGGCATTGCTTACGGGACAGTTAGAGCCTACAAATGAATCATATGCGATTGCTAAAATTGCGGGCATCAAAATGTGTGAATCTTTTAACCGCCAATATGGGCGAGATTACCGAAGTATCATGCCTACAAACCTCTACGGCCCAAACGATAATTTCCATCCTGAAAATTCACATGTTATTCCAGGTATGCTGCGTCGTTTTCATGATGCAAGGCTGGCTGGCTCAAAAAAAATTACACTGTGGGGTACTGGGCGACCAAAACGTGAGTTTTTGCATGTTGATGATATGGCGACTGCCAGTATCCACATTATGAATGTTCCACATGATAAATATGCCTCTATTATATCTAGCCCTATGTGCTCACATGTCAATGTTGGAAGTGGGAGTGATGTTACGATTGCAGAGTTAGCAGTTATTATTGCTAAGGTTGTTGGCTTTGAAGGTGATATAGAATTTGATAAAAATAAAGCTGATGGGGCTCCACGTAAATTAATGGATGTAGGTCGTCTCCTTAGTCTAGGGTGGAAGTATTCAATAGAGTTAGAAAAGGGTATTTACGAAACTTATGTCTGGTTCTTAGACAGCAAAGAAAAGCTACGTACTTAAAAATTGTAGGAGTTGACTATAAGAAGCAGCGTAATATTCATGCCCTAAATCTGGTTTAAAAAATTGTACGTTGCTAAGGGTAGAGTCAACCTGATGAAATAAAAGCCTGAACAGTTTATTGTTCACTTCAATATTAGAGGTAATTCACAGTTATACTTACAAGGTATAATTAAATAGAGAATTTTAACTTTTTGAGGAATTATTAAATGAATAACCATGATGATGATGTTGTAAATGTTTTAAAAAACGATGGAGTCGATAAGATAATAATTAATGATCTAGAGAATGCTGCAACTACAAATATAGATGATTTAGTTAATAGCATGGACGCAGAATCTTGGGCAGCAAGACTGGTGTACAACAAAAGATTTGGTGGAGTATTAATACAGCAACAACCAGGAGAAGGTAATCGATTGCATTATCATCCTGATGCTGATGAGTGTTGGATAATTATAAGTGGTGATTGGGAGTGGTATATAGATGGAGAGGGCACCAAGACAGTGCATAAGAATGATATTGTTGTAGTTAAACAAGGAGTTAAGCACAAAATAAAGTGTATCGGGACTAAACCAGGAATACGATTTGCCATCACGAAACCAGACGTTAATCATGTCTACCCAGAATAGAAATAATAACTCTTCTAAGGTTGACTTTAATTTCTCAGATAAAAAAGTCCTTGTAGTTGGAGGAAGTCGGGGGATTGGTAGAGGTGTTGTTGATAAGTTTATTGATTCTGGAGCAGATGTTTATTATGCTGCCAGAAGTAAATCGGTAGATATAAAAGATTTGTCCGCCAAGTTTGTTGCTGTAGATCTAAATAATGAAAATGAGATTATAGATTTATTTAATAGTCTAGACGATATTGGAGGAGTAGATATTGTTGTAAATGCAGCGGCAATAAATTTTTGCAATGTTTTTGATGAAATAGGCGTTGATGAATGGGACGATGTACTAAGGGTTAATTTGCGTGCATCATTTATCTTGTGTCAACAGGCCGGGATTAGAATGAAAAAGCAAAGGTATGGAAAAATTGTAAATGTTTCGTCAATTGCTGGTCGTCATCGTAGTTTAGTTAGTGGAGTTCATTATGTTTCTAGCAAAGCTGGAGTTATTGGATTAACTAAACAATTCGCTTATGAACTAGGTCCATACAATGTGAATGTTAATGTGGTATGTCCGAGTCAAACGTTAACTGATATGTTAAAAGAGTCAATGTCAGAAAAAGAATTAAAATCATTAGAGCAAGCCATACCATTAAAAAGAATAGCGAGTATTGAAGATCAGGTTGATCCGATATTGTTTCTTTGTAGTGAATCGTCTTCCTATATGACTGGAGCTGCAATGGATATTAATGGGGGTCAGTTATAATTATGGACTGCGTTGCAATAGTACTGGGTCGAAAAGATTCAAAAGGATTACCAGGCAAAAATACAATGCACATCTGTGGGAGACCAATAAGCCATTATCCAATGTTGGCTGCCTCAAATTCTAAATACATATCAGATATTTTTGTATCGACAGATGATGAAGATATAAAAATTGAAGCAGAAATTTTTAATGCGCATGTCATAGATAGACCAAAGAACTTATGTACAGATTCCGCTCTATTTGAAGATGCACTTATTCATGGTTACAGGGAAATTATTAAGAGACTAGAAAGGACTCCAGATATTGTAGTTATATTGATGTGTAATGCACCAACTGTTAACAGCACACTAATAGATAGTGGAATTGAGGCATTAATAAAAGATCCAGAAGCTGACTCCGCAGTAACGGTAAGTAAGTTAAATATGTATAGTCCATTACGTGCTAGAAAACTGGATCCTAATGGTTATTTAGAGCCGTTTATTTCTTTTGAAAAATTTGGTGATCCTTCAACTCTTTCTTGTGATAGAGATAGTCAAGGTGATATATTTTTTGCAGATATGAGCCACTCTATTTCTCGATCTAGAGCGTTAGATGACATAAATGATGGGCTATTACCTCAGCGATGGATGGGAAAAAAAATCATTCCAGTTTTTCAAACCTATGGTTGCGATATTGACAGCGAATGGCAGATAGAAGCATCAAAGTGGTGGCTCGCTAAAAATGGATTGTGTGAAACCTTTACGGAATGATATGTTTTTAATGAATGATCAAACTCACTCAACGGTAATTAATTCTCAAGCTTTTCTCACTATGATTTTACATGCGCCTACCTGAATTTTTAGGAATTAGTATATTTACGGTTTGCTATAAGTGCGAAGATACTAGATGAAAATTAGTATAGTTACGGTTTGCTATAACAGTGAAGACACTATCCATAAATGTATCGAGTCGATTTTAACTCAGACCTATCAAAATATAGAATATATTATTATTGACGGAGGTTCGTCTGACGCTACATTAGATATAATTCGCAGTAACATTTCTGAAAATATTAAAATTTTCTGTGAAGCTGATGATGGGATATATGACGCTATGAATAAGGGATTTTATAAGGCAACAGGGGATGTCGTGGCTTACCTAAATTCTGATGATTATTATTCGAGCCCTGAAGTCATTCGAAGTGTGATGCTTAAATTTAACAATCGAGAAGTTGATTATGTTTATGGAGATATTGATTACATAAACAAAGCTTTGGTAAAAGTGAGATCGTGGGTTGTAGGAGAGATTACGACAGGTGTTCTGAGATCCCAACAAATACCTCATCCTGCATTTTTTTGTCGTCGTTATGTTATTGATAGACTGTCAATACCATTCGACAGTAGTCTTAAAATATGTGGTGATCTCAAACAACAACTATACCTAATAAATAAACATAAAATACGAGGGTGCTATATAAATGAGGTTCTTGCTATTATGCGAATAGGCGGAGCAAGTACATCCGGGCTAGGTGCATCCTTGCTTGGCTGGAAAGAAGCTATTTCAGTATATAATGAAGTGGAAGGGCGAGGAGGCTTTCTATATGTGATCAGAAAGGTGTTGAAAAAAGTTTTAGGATTATGGCCTCGACGTGTGTGATTACAAATTTCATCAAATAGCTTCTTTGGTCTTTTTCATTAATGTTAGAGCTTGCTGACTTTAGCTAAAACATTAGAATATATCTAAAGTGTTTTTGATTATCATTATGTGCAAATGACAAACACGTTTAAGTAGGTTTCAAAAATTGAAAAGAAAATATATGAATACTATTTTAGTCACAGGCTCATCCGGTTATGTGGCGTCAGACTTAATACCACGGCTCAAAGAAAGTCAAAATGTGTACGGTCTTGATTTATTGCCAGCATTTAACACTGATTTCATAGCTGACATTGGCGACAAAAAAACTTTATCATTACTTGAGACACTGAATTTGGATCAGGTGATTATTATTAATCTTGCAGCAGCTCGTTTAGATTTTGGTGCAACTGCCAATGACTATTTTAAGCTCAACGTTGAGTGTCATGAAAAGTTCCTGGAGTCCTTGGTTAGCCAAAATATCAGAAAGTTTATTCATATTAGTTCTGTCGCTGCATTTGATGGTTGCAATATATCTTATTCTGAAAATCTAAATTGTGATGATGCCTATAGGTCTACCAAATATTTGCAAGAAGAATTGATTCAAAATTGGTGTAACCGTCATGACATAGAGTTAGCTATCGTTTATCCATCAGCAATTTTTTCAAAGGACCCTAGATCGGATACTAATATTGGAAAGTTACAATCTATTTCAAAGTTCCTTCCCTTTATTCCATCAATAAATGTGGTAAAAAGCTTAACTTACTTACCAAACCTTTCTAAATTTATTATCGACTTAGTAGAAGATAAAATTCCTATGAGAAAATACTTAACAATTGAGCAACCCTCACTGACGATCTCTCGAATGATTCAAATTATTTCAGGACGATCTATTCGGTTGCTTCATATTCCTTATCTCGAACTTATGATTAAGACAGTAGCTAATTTTCTATACGTTTTAGGAGGGTTTGGACGAGTTGATTTAAAACTAACTCCCAATAGAGTTGTTAAGTTGTTTAGTGATACTTCTTACAGTAATTTGAATGATAAAAATATTGATATAGATGCTTATGTGGTTAGTAATAAGGATGAATTGTTAGATCTTTTAAAAAGCTTTAATGATTTATAAAATTTAGTTTATATATAGTTAACGTTAACTCAATCAAAAAAATGCTGAATTATTTAATAGTTAATTAAGTGTTTACTTGGATAATTGTTAGTTTGAGAATTTAGGTACTTTATGAAAAAATATAGCAATGAAAAAGATGGATAGATTAATATTTTGGGAAGTCAATGAGATTAATTTTGAATTTGTTCAGCATTATATAAATCAAGGCGAGCTTCCAAATTGGAAAAGATTTATTGACAAGCATGGACTTTTTACAACGCTCTCAGAAAAAAAATATGAACAACTTGAGCCATGGATACAATGGCCAACAGTTAGAACAGGGCTTGATTTCTCAGAGCATAAAGTTTTTAGACTGGGTGATATTAAAAATGCCGCTTTAAAACAACATTGGGAGATACTTGAAAGTGAAGGTTTTTCTGTGGCAGCCTTGTCGCCAATAAACGCAGCCAATAATACAGAAAAATCTAAGTTCTGGATTCCAGACCCATGGGTAGATACTAATATCAATGGAAAGGGTTTCATACCAAGGCTAGCAAAAGCATTTAAGCAGGCCGTTAATGATAATGCGAAAGAAAAACTTGAAGCAAGAACTGTAATTGCTATTATTGAAACCTTATTAACCAAAACACAATTAACTAGTTGGCCAAAATATATCTCAGTTTTTTTTGGTGTCCTTAAAAAACAACACTGGTCTAAAGCTATTTTTCTAGATAGGTTGCTAGCAGATGTATTTATTCATTTATGGAATCAGCATCAGCCTGACTTCTCCACACTTTTTTTAAACTCCGGCGCACACATACAACATCATTATATGTGCAGCTCAAGCGCCTATCAGGGCGAGGCTAAGAATCCGGAATGGTATATCAAAAGTGATCAGGATCCATTGTTGGAGATACTAATAGTCTACGATAAAGTTTTAGCTGAATTAAATTCTTTGCCAAATGTAAGGTTGATGATATCAATAGGTTTGCAACAAGTGCCCTATGAACAACCAACATTTTACTGGAGAATTAAAGAACATAGTAATTTTTTATCTAAGCTTGGAATAAAGCATAAGTCAGTTCATCCAAAAATGTCGAGGGACTTTTTAATTGACTTCAATTCTAATGAAGAGCTGAAAATTGCTCAGAAAAAACTCTTGAGCATTACCTCCACTGATGGTAAAAAAATATTTAGTGATATTGATAACAAAGGTGATAGCCTATTTGTTACCTTAACTTATCCCTATGATATAGGAGGGGACACCAGTATATTTTTGGATCAGACAGAATACACAAATTTTAAAGATGATGTAGTTTTTGTTGCCATCAAAAATGGTCACCATGATACTCTAGGTTATTATTTAGATAGCTATAGGAAACCTGGCGAATTAGCCAAAGACCTCCCTTTAAAAAATTTATTTAGTTACACATTACAACATTTTGGTCTAGATTTAACTAAATTAAAATTAAGCCATCATAACTAGAATAAGGAGTGAAAATTTTGAAACAATTAATTCAAAAAAATTTTGAACATAGTATTGCGAGGGGTGAGCCAAAGTTTTTTTAGGCTTTATGGACTCATAAAAAACTCCAATTGATATAAATAAAATATCCAATTTATCTTTTAATTCCCTATATTTAAAATTAAACTTGAGTTTACGTTTTAGACTATAATGGTTGAATCATTAATTCAATTACTTAAAAGATGAGTGAAGATATATTAATTTCCGCAGATCACAATGGCGTAAAATTAAAACAATTAGTAAAAAATCACTTAAGAGCTATTGGCTATAATGTCATAGACTTTGGTCCATATGAGGAAGATGGCAGTGTTGACTATAATGTATATGCTTCTAACCTTGCAAGAGCAATTTCAGATAATACAAATCTCAAAGGAATCTTTATCTGTGGAACTGGAGTAGGTGGCAATATAGTTGCAAATAGATTTAAAAATATACGTTCTGTGCTGGTCCATAATATGCTTACAGCTGAAAAATCTAGAGACCATAATGACTCGAATATTCTTTGTTTAGGTGCATGGGTCAATTCGGATCTTGACAATATAGAAATGCTGGATGCATGGCTAAATAAAGAGTGGGGTGATAAAAGGCACTCTAAACGCGTGCATATGATTGACAAAGACAAAACCGGAGTTGTCTTAACAAATGGAGTTTTTGATGTTGTTCATCGTGGTCACATTGAATTACTAAAATTTGCTAAAGTACAAGGTAATAAACTCGTTGTAGCTTTGGATAGTGATAGATTGGTAAAAATTAATAAAGGTGAAAGTCGCCCTGTCAATACTCAAGAAAATCGTCGCTTAATCCTCGAATCTTTTTCATTTGTAGATGCAGTTATAATCTTTGATTCTCCTGATGAGTTATTTGACTTATATCTAACTGTTAATCCTTCGACAGTTGTCAAAGGATCTGAATGGACTTCTGCTGAACTCAGAGAGAGAGACAATATTCCGACTGATATAGAGGTAAAGGTATACCCAGTTGTTGAAGGGTATTCCTCGACTATTGCTATTAATCATATTAAATCAATTTAATAGGTGAAAATTCTTGTTATTGGGGATACTATTATTGATCATGATGTAGATACTGAAGTATCAGGAGTTTCTCTTGAAACGCCTACAATTAAAACTAAAGCTTTGTTTGAGAAATATATTTTAGGCGGCGCTTCTGCTGTTGCAAAACACTTAAAAAATCTGGGTTCTGATGTCACTTTTTTAACAGCATGTAATGAAAAATTCGTTAATTTATTTTTAAACGAAGGTATTGATTTAATAAATATTGATGATGAATATTCATCCGTAAAGACTAGAATTTGGATTCAAAAAGACGGACAAAGATATAAATATTTACAAATCAATGATGAAAAAAAAATTTCTAACGGTAAATTGATTGCTGGCCAATCAACACTTCAAACGCTAATTGATCGAAATCATTTTGATAAAATAGTAATCAGTGATTACAGATTAGGAGTTGTTTCTGATCAAATTCTTAGAACAGCCCTTGATAATAAAATATTCAAAATTGGTGCATGTCAGCAATCGGATCAGAGCTCTGGGTTGATGCGATTGAAGGGTTGTGATTTGCTTGTTTGCAATGAGATTGAAGCAGAAAACTTGAATTTAAATAAGCATAGTTTATGTATTACACTAGGTGAAAAAGGTTGCATCTTCAAAGATAAATTTTATCCCTCAGATCCTTTGAAGGCAGTTAATTCAATTGGAGCTGGTGATAGTTTTTTAGCAGCCATTACTTATTCTGATGATCCATCATTTGCCAACACATATGCTAGAAACTACTTAATCTCAATCAATCATGAAAGCTGATAAAGAGTTATGTACTCAATTAAATAAAGAGATCTCCTCAAAAGGTCTTGCTAAATTTACTTGGGGTAATGCAAGTATTTTGCACGATGATTGCATTATAATTAAACCCAGTGGTGTGCCTTTTGAGTCTCTAGAGCCGTCATTGCTAAGTGTCATCGACTTAAAAACTGGAAAACATCTTGATGGGCTTAAACCTTCGGTTGATGCCGATATTCATCTTAGTATTTATAGACATGATTCTGATGCTAGGTCAGTTATGCATACGCATTCTAAATTTGCAACAACCTTTGCTCAAGCAAAAAAACCTATACCAATGCTTGGAACTACCCATGCTGATTATTTTCCCTGCTCAATACCCGTTACAAAACAAATCTCACTAAAAAATCTTGATGAATCAATGGAATTTAAAATGGGTCAAGAAGTTATGCGAACCAGTCAAAAACATTATCCACCTGAATGCCTTACCAAGGCTGTTCTTATGTGCTCTCATGGTGTAATGGTATGGAATAATAATCCTGAGAAGCTTGTGGAAGCTGCTATAGTTCTAGAAGAAATAGCTGAGATGGCCTATGGTGCGCTAAGCATTAATAGTAATTTAGCAGTCAATTCAAATGATAGATTAATTTTTGATTATCACTATAATAGAAAACATGGAGTAACTAGATATTATGGACAATAGATATGGTCGTCAAGACGTTCCAGAAAAAATGCTCGCTGGCCTAAAAGAAGATAAATATTGGGGTTTTATACAAAGCATTTACGCTGATGACGAATTTACTTTAAAGGAAATCTTTATGAAAGCAGGCACTCAAAGCTCTATGGAGTACCATCTCTCTAAAGATGAAAAATACTTCATACGAGAGGGCAAACTAAAACTGGGGCTAAGAATTGGCAGAGCTCAAAACAAATCAATAATTTTAGAAAAAGGTGATGTTTATCATGTGCCCCCTGGTCTAATGCACATGAGAATGGCTATTGAGGATACAACCATAATTGAATGGTCTAACAAAGATGATGATAGTGATTCTAATATCGTTGAAGATGGCAAGACTTATGAATTCAAGGAATCTGAATAATGAAACTTTATGCTGATACTGCGAATCTGAATGATATCACTGAGCTATACAGTTTAGGGGCTATAAATGGAGTGACAACTAATCCATCTATTATAGCCAAGGAACCAAAGGGAGCTTTCTTAAAATTAATTAATCCGATCGCTGATTTCTGCCTTGATAAAAATCTAAGCTTGAGCGTTGAAGTTTTTAATACTTCGTATGAAGAAATAATTATAGAAGCTAAAAATCTCGTCAAGGATTTAAAGAAGTTTGAGAATATCTTAAAGATCAAGGTTCCAGTTACTTATGATGGATTAAAAGCAATTAAGACTCTTTCGGATGAAGGTATTAAAGTGAATGCCACAGCTTGCTACAGTGAGCAACAGCTCATTCTCGCATCTAATGCAGGCGCAAAATATGTTTCATTATTTTACTGCAGACTTATGCAGAGCGGGGGAGATTGCCATAAAGTATTAGAGCGAGTTAGGGAATTCATAGATCTCAGGTCTTTAGATACTGAAATTATAGCAGGCAGTATTAGAACCCAAACTGACGTATCTGATGCATGGAATTACGGGGCGCACATAGTAACAACATCGTTACCAGTAATTAAGGAAATGATCTATCACCCAAAAACTGATGAAGCAGTCGATCAATTTACTAAGGATTTTTCTGACTGGCTTTCATGATATATGTCTTTGATATCGATGGCACCATTTGCAATGATAGTAATGGAAAATATAAAGAGTGCACTCCTTTTAAATCTAGGATAGAGGAAGTTAACCATCTATATGACAAAGGCAATACAATAATTTATCAAACTGCCAGGGGAATGGATTCCTGCAATGGAGATCAGATAAAAGCATACAAGAAGTACTATCATTTCACCTATAACCAGCTTATAAACTGGAATTGTCAGTTTCACGAACTCTATCTTGGAAAACCGAAAGCTGATTTTTATATTGATGATAAGCTAATGGCTATAACCGATTTTTTTAATGCTTAGCTTGAGTATAGGGAGTATAAGGTTTAAGCATTTATATTAGCTATACTAAATAATTCCTATCACTATTAAGTTTTAAATTCTTTAAATCTTTTTTTGATTCAAATTTAATTTTTATAATTAAAATGTGTAAGTAAAGTTTTGTAAATGTCGCAGAATATTGATATCCATTCTTAATTTTCTTTTAATATGCAGCTGAAAGGGTGGCTAATATGATCGGAATTAGCGAGGACAATCTTTTAAACATCTCCACACTAGCAGCAATATATTGAACCGAACATAAAGATATATTATATTACTTCGCATAATATATATTATGTTAAATTATACATATACATATAATCTGCTATAAATGCTTAATATGCATATATATAGGTTAAAATAGACATATGGCAAAAGAAGACAATTTAGAATTTGAAGGAGAAGTTATTGAAACTCTTCCCAATACT
>MDTG01107710.1_pt1 | contig 30151 bp, 31 predicted proteins | sample 811421 | NCBI WGS metagenome assembly MDTG01 (sample SAMN05326645, study PRJNA326480) | marine metagenome | isolation source: seawater | place: Pacific Ocean: South East | collected 2011 | reverse complement strand
GACGACAGGATTTGAACCTGTGACCCCCAGATTAGGAATCTGGTGCTCTATCCTACTGAGCTACGCCCCCACTTGATTGATAATAACGAATGTTTATTTATGGGTCTATAGGCTTCTCCTGCTTAATCAAAAATAAAAATCTATTATATTTATACGATATTAGTATAATCAAGTAGTGGATAAATTTAACTATCAAGTCGTATGAAATTTCTAAAATTAGACAGAGCTGTGATGAGTAATTTCAGCAGCTTAGATAAGGATAAGGTTATTACTGTCAAGACGAATGTCCTATCCATTATAATTGGTTTATTTAAAAATAAAGAACCTAATATTCTATCCCTAATAATTTGTGGGATTAAAGATAGAACTTCTTTGGAATTTATTGAGGGTAATATCTATAGAAAGCTGATCGATTACCCAAAAATATTTAGATTTAAATTCATAAACAAACCCTATACAACTTATAAATTAATACAGGCATTATTACTGAGCCGTCTGTTAAAAAATTTAGTCAATTCATATAGGGCTGATCAGTTAACATTCCTTATTTTTAATGGGTCTATCTCACCTGACAATATTCTTGATAGTCTTAAAACGGATCACAGACGTGTATATATTGAGAATGGTTTTTTCCCAAATACCCTTCAAATTGATCCATGTGGGGTAAACGCCGCTAATTCACTACCAAGAAAAGCTGACTTTTATTTAAATTTGCCAGACTATGGTCTGGATGATCTACCAACAGAGGTACAGGCAAGAAAATTAAAAATAAGTTATCCAGTCGCAGAGCTACCTAATGATTATGTATTTTTTCCATTTCAAATTCCATCAGATCAACAGATCAGAGTTCACTCAAGATGGATAAGAACAATGGATGCTTTCATGGACTTAATTATGAATTTGGCATCTAAATACCCGAATAAAAATTTTGTCATAAAGGAGCATCCTAGTTTTAAGCAATCTATAATTGGAAAAAGACCCTCAAAAAGAAATATTCTTTTTGCTAATGGAAATAATACTGAGCAATTAATAAAAAATGCACGTCTTGTTATTACGTTAAATTCAACAGTTGGTATTGAGGCCTTATTATTCGGAAAGCCAGTAATAACCCTAGGGGATGCATGTTACAACATAAAAGGGCTTGTAAAGCATGCTTCCAATTTAATTGAGTTAGACAAGTTTATAGCGGATGAAGGCTGGTTACCCGATGAAAGATTACGAATACAATTTTTAGGTTACATTTGGAACGAATATCTAGTTCATGGCTATTTTGATAATTTACCACTCGACATCCTTTCTAGGATTGAAGATATTGTTAAAATAGACTTATGAGATGTGTAAAATCATACAATAATTTGACAGAATAAGCACAGAAAAACGGACTAATATATGAACAAAACAATAGGAAATGTTGTTGCCGTTTGCAGAAATAGAAAGCATGAGTTCTCAAAAGAACTCCAAGTAAATATCAATTTGATTAAAATGTTTGGTGTTGAAGGTGATGCGCATGCAGGCAAATATGTTAAACACAGAGCGCGTGTAAAAAAAGATCCAAGTCAAATAAATTTTAGACAGGTTCACTTAGTGGAGTCGGAGTCGCTTGATGACCTAAAAAGAGATGGATATGAAGTGAGGCCAGGTGAATTAGGAGAGAATATTACCACAAAGGGGATTCAGTTAGTAGATCTCCCAGAAGGGGCGATTTTGAAGATTGGAAGATTAGTTAGACTAGAAATTACAGGTCTTAGAAAACCATGTAAGCAAATAGATGGATTTCAGGATGGTCTATTACAGATGGTTATTTCTAAGGATAAAACAGGAAAGTTAGATATTAAGTCTGGGGTGATGTCAATTGTAACACAAGGAGGTATTGTGACCCCAGGCGATGAAATAGAGATCATCTATCCAGATCAGCCATATAAAGAGTTAGAGTTTGTGTAAAAATGAAGTCTCAGAAACTACTCTTTCCATTTATGGCTAAAGTCAGGAAATAATTCGCTTATTTTTGGTTTAATCTTTATTAGTTCCTGCTCGTGGAGATAATCAACTAATTTATTGATATTTTTTATGTTTGTTTTAGTTAGTCCTTGCGGGAAGGGGTCATTATTAAAAAGTTCCATAATATCTGGCCATTGTCCGTCTGACCAGGGCAGTAATGTTGAACCTAATTGCCTTCTGAGTGCATTCATTTTACTTTTACTATATGCTTTGAATAGACTATATCCAAGCCCGGGGTACATTCTGTATGTATCTTGGTGGATCATTAAGCAATGGTTGATTGGGTATATATTATTTTTTTCAAAATATTTTCTTTCAACTTCCATATAATTTTTTATGAGCGGTCTAAGGGCCCTATCTATTGGGTCATTTCTAATATCAAGCGGTCTTGGTGCAACATACGCATCCAGCTCTCCTTTTATAGTTAGCTCTTCAGGATCATCGTCAATTAGACTCACTCTTGCTCGTGGCGGCGGCGGAAATCTCTGCATTCTATTCGCATACCAATCAATTGTACTCCAATGAAGATTATGTTCTTCCGATAAGATTCCCCGAAGCCATACTGCCGCCGTTTGTGAATATTCTTTTATGCCTACTTTGCATGTTTTTAAGTCATCAAACGTGTGCAAATCACTATCTTTCCTTACCCATATTATCCTATGTCGGAAACCGCGATTCACAAAAATGGGTATCGCTATCATCTCGCATTGACCCAAGTCGCGCATCATACAATAGTTTGAAAATGAAAATTCTGATACTTGAAAATTTTCATGATTCAAAATCCTTTTATAGATATCTGGAAGGGCTGAAGGAATATAATTTAAGTTATAATTATCCATGGGACCGGAAATATCCAAAGTAAACTCATAGTCGCCACCCAAAATATTTATTTGTTCGAGATTAGTCATTGTATACCTTAGTAGTATGGTTGTTTGTAATGACTATTTTTCTGCGCGCAATGCTGCGGCATTCCTACTATTTTTTGCAAGTTGACCTTCAATATTTTGTATGGCCTCAAGCTCTCTTATCCCGCGCGCTCTAGATACCTCTTTTGCAAGGCGATCAAGTGCTGATTCATACAATTGTCTTTCTGAATATGACTGTTCAGACTGGCTGGGGTTTCTGTGTAAATCTCTTACAACTTCTGACAGGGCAATAATATCACCTGAATTAATTTTTGTTTCATATTCTTGAGCTCTTCGGCTCCACATTGTTTTCTTTACCTTGGCATTGCTTTTGAGGATGGCGAACGCTTCATCAATCAGGTTTGTATCTGATATTGCCCTCATTCCTGTGGACTCTACTTTATTAGTGGGCACTCTGAGCGTCATCTTATCTTCTTCAAAGTAGATTACATATAACTCTAGCTTCATTCCTGCTATTTCTTGTTCAAGTATGTCTGTAATCTTGCCAACACCATGTGATGGATAAACCACATATTCATTAACCTTGTATTTTTTACTATTTTTTGTGTTTGCCATTAGTTGATCTTCCTTATTCTGTCAGTCTCCAGTTCCAGGTTTTTCTGAAAAATATTCATCTAATTTATTTTTTTTATCTTTAAATTCATCTGCATCAGCTGGAGGTTCTTTTTTCATGGTTATATTTGGCCAAATTTCAGAATATTTTTTATTTATTTCGAGGAATTCTTCCATACCTGGTTCAGTATCTGGAAGAATTGCTTCAGCAGGACACTCCGGTTCACAAACTCCACAATCAATACACTCATCTGGATTAATTACAAGCATATTCTCACCCTCATAAAAACAATCAACAGGGCATACCTCAACACAATCCATATATTTGCACTTTATACAGGCTTGATTTACAACGTAGGTCATTTATATCTTTCTGTGGATATTGATTTTTGCATAAACCATGAGATAAATAATTATAACAGAAAAATCTATCGATTTGAAGCTTTGTCGAGTTTTTTTAATACTGAAAATGGAGTAATCTCATTATATTTAATGTTAGTATTATCTAATTTACTTATTTTTTTCTTAACCCAAAATTGATTTTTGTTCTTTTCACTATTTTTAACTTTGATAAAACCGAGCTGACGCAAGAGCTTCTCAGCGAAAGTTTTTTTCAACTTGATTTTTTTTATCAGGTCGTTATCAAGTTTGAATTTTGAAGATTTTTCCTTTTGCATTTTTTTTCTAAGAGCGCTTAGCAAATCCTCGATAAGATCAGGTCTAATGAATTGTTTATTATTATAGAAATAGCCCAGATTTTGAAAAGGAAATGCACCCGTCTTGTTTTCAATAATTTTACCATTTTCTTCTGAACCAAAGCCGCTTGGATTATCTTGATGAGTTCTCGAAAGAGTTAGTCTGAGTTCAAATTCTTCATCCCTAAATATATTTTTAAAATATAGAAAATTTTCACCTATAAATATGCCGTATGTTCTAAGCTCCTTTTTTTCGACTTTAGTAAGTTCATCAAAGTCTATCCCAAGGCTACTTTTCTGTACCACGCCAAGGTTTTCTATTATTGAGAATTGTATCGCTGATAGTGGGCCTTTAAATTTTGCATTATTAAATTTCACTAAACCTGGCAATATTTTCTTAACGTGAAATGAAAGCCAATTTTCAAGTTTATTTTGTAATTTCTTTTTATTATTTAAATCAAGATATTCATCAGTTAAAAGGTGAATCTTTGGTTGCAAGATATTCGAGCTACGCGACATGAGTGCAACTGGCATCTTTTTCCAGCAAAGCTCATTAGTATTTGTTAAATAAAATTCACTCATGCCTGACATGAGTACATTCTTCGCTTGCTCATTTATTTTTGTACGTATGATATTATTAAGTTTACTTTTTGCGGACTTATTTAATTTTGTAGCTGATTGATGCTTAAATCTTAAGCCATAAACTGTACCTAATGTGATATTCCCAACATTAATTTTATTCCTCTCATCCACTTTAATATTTTTCAAGTCTGTATAATTTACAAGCACACTGGTTCTTCTATCAATAAAGCGTTGTACAAGTCTCTCATGTAGTTTATCTGATAATTTATCTTCAATGGCCCTGGTTTTTTCTTGCCAGTGATTTGAGTCCTTGACCCAGCCAGTCTTATTTGCGATAAAATTGCAGGTCCTTATGAATGAAATTTTATTTGATAAACTATCAATATCACCATTATATTTTGCACAATATTTTACTTCTTTGTCGAACCATTCATCATCCACAAATCCATCGGAGTCAGTTATATCATTGAAGATTTTTAAAACTATTTTTGCATGGTTATCTATTCCTGTCTGCCGATAGTCTGGGACCTGACAGAGCTCCCAGAGGAGTCTTAATTCGTCAATTGTAAATTTTTTTACACGTAATAATTTGTTCTCATTTATATATTCTAAGGTTTGTTGATCTTCGCTTGGCTTTGATGGCTTCAGGTATGGTAGATCTGGTTTGGAGTTCAAACTATCCAGCATACTATTTATAGAATTAAAATTTATATTACTATTTCGCCATTTGATATTATCAATTGTGGCGAATTTATGACTCTCTACAGAACTTACTACATTAACATCTAATTCGGGGTTTGGATATGCCATACAAAAAGTACCATTATTCATATATCTTCCAGCTCGACCTGCTATTTGGCCAATCTCATGGGGAAAAAGATACCTGTACTTATTACCGTCAAATTTTTTTACGGAGTCAAACGCAATATGATCAATATCCATATTTAATCCCATTCCAATTGCATCAGTAGCAACTAAGTAATCTGCTTCACCTGACTGATATAGCTCGACTTGAGCATTACGCGTCCTTGGCGATAGAGCTCCAAGTACTACAGCTGCGCCCCCATTCTGCTGCCTAACGAAATCTGCAATTTCATATACCCGGTTTATTGAGAATGCAATTATTGCTGTTCTCTTTCTTAATCTAGAAATCTTTTTTGGACTTTCATAGGTTAGTTTTGATAGTCTATTTTTTCTTAAAATTTCAATATTTGGGATTATTCTTTTTAATATTATTTCAATTGTCTCCGATCCAAGAAATAATGTTTCAATTGATCCTCTTGCTTCAAATATTCTTTTTGTAAATATGTGACCGCGCTCGATATCATTTGCGAGCTGTATCTCATCGACCGCGACAAACTCAACAGGAATATCTGTTGGCATAGCTTCAACTGTACAAATATAATATTTTGGAAACTTAGGTATATATTTTTCTTCGCCAGTTATAAGGGCAACAAATTGGGAGCCAACCCTGCTTGATATTTTATCATATATTTCACGTGCCAAGAGTCTCAATGGAACACCTAATATACCAGTTTCATAGCCAAGCATTGCTTCGATAGCATGGTGAGTTTTCCCGGTATTAGTTGGCCCCAAGATTGCTTTTATTTTTGGATTTGTTTGTCTACGTGTCATAGGGATTAACAAAACATTTATGAAATCGGAACAATGAAGGAACAAATCATGTCCGAATCAGTGATACGGGCTAATTCATTTTTTGTTCCATACTACATTTAGTACATTAATTTTAGTTAGTACATATAAAAAATGTTTAAAAATCGATGGATTCTCCATTTATCAATAAATCAACTAAGTCGATTGATCCTGAAATACCTTCGCTTGCATTAATGCTGATAGGTATTAAAAATACAAACTCACCTCTGATTGTGATTTTCAAGAGGTCTATTAAGAAAAATGGTACTGGCTCTTCCTCATATTTTTTCATTTCTTTGTCAGAAAATCCAATGAGCGGTATAAACTTTGCACTGCAAATTTTTTGTTCCTTTAATTGTGTAAATTCAATAGAAAATATTCTCCTTCCATCGGTTACATCCCATTCTCCTGTGCAAATATCATGATTATGATACATAGACATTTCAATCATACTTGAAATTGGATCGATAGTTTGTGCGTTCAATCCCTCATGAAGTCTGATCAGCTTCTCATCGTTTATTTCGGGTCTTGCCAATATGTTATGTTTATCATTCCTATAGACGATGCTTACGTGCCCAACACCTTTCTTTGTTTCAATATGATTGTTATAGAATTTTGGCTGTATATCATTCTTACTCAAAGTTCCTCTAGACGAGAAGGTCCAGATCGAGTTTGAAAAGAAGTCACCAATACCTTGTGTCTGAACGGTTGCGTTTGAAAAATATTTTGCTTCTCCAAAATTAACCTCAAAATCTAGTCTAGCAATTTTAAGCCCTAGTGATTTTATGTCATATGTAAGGTTTATTTGGTCATCAATGTAGTATCTCTCTTCAATATCATACCCAATTCTTTCTTTGGCTTCTTCACTTATAACATCACTATGTGTACAAGGTAAGATTAGTAAAGAGATGAATAATAGAGTCAAAATTGACGGTTTGGAGAATTTCAGAATATTGATTGGCATATTCATTATATTTTAATTAAAATTAGTAAATTAAGTATGACTTTATGAAGTCCATAGCAAGTTATTTTTTATTCCATTTTGGTAAATATTGAAGTTGACGGATTAATGGTGAAGGTTTATATACTGTCTATAGCATTAAGTGGAGATAAACAATGTCTAGAAAGTGCGAATTAACCGGTAAAGCTGTCATGTCTGGAAATAATGTCAGTCATGCAAATAATAAAAACCGTCGTAAATTTCTTCCTAACCTACATCAAGTTACACTCAGAAGTAATTTATTAGACGAGAAAGTATACCTGAAAATTTGTTCTAAAGCACTCAGAAGTGTTGAACACCGTGGTGGACTCGATCAATACCTTATGAAGGAGTCGATTGAAAATCTATCTCCCAAAGCACAATCTATAAAAAAACGAGTACATAAAGCCTCCAGTGGTGTCTAAGACTAATGCCTAATCTAAAAAAGTTACTTCTCATTTCTTGCATGGTGACGGTAATACTAATCTCAAATATATTAGTACAGTTTCCTGTTAGATTTTGGGGACTAGAAGATCTACTGACATGGGCAGCTTTCACCTACCCTTTAGCATTCTTTATTACAGACATAACAAACAGATCTTATGGGGTAATTGCAGCAAGAAGAATAGTCTATTGGGGATTTTTTGCGGCAGTAATTCTATCTTTCTATTTTGCCACTCCACGAATTGCCATTGCTTCAGGAAGCGCTTTTTTATTATCTCAGCTGCTAGATATACAAATTTTTACAAAATTGAGTAAATATGATTGGTGGAAAGCACCATTAGTGTCTTCAACTCTGGGGTCGATTATTGATACACTCTTATTTTTTACTATTGCATTTTCAGTAACTTTTTCAGCAATTGGCTATGAAGACAGTTTTGCAACCGAAAGTATAAGTATTCTATCTGGTCTGATAGATTCTCCAAGATGGATGATGTGGGCTTTTGGTGATTTTGGCGTTAAGCTACTGGTTGCAATTTCTTTATTAATACCATTCAGGGTAATATATTTTAGGCATGTTCAAAAATCGAGAGCTTAATCACTTATTCTCATTTTCATCAAATAACTCGGCAAGTTTCTCCGTCATTGCTCCACCAAGTTCTTCAACATCTATTATTGTAACTGCACGTTTATAGTACCTGGTTACGTCATGTCCAATTCCGATTGCGATAAGTTCAACATCATTATTGTTCTCAATTTTATGAATAACTTTTTTTAGATGTTGCTCAAGATAGTTACCGGAATTGACAGATAAAGATGAGTCATCAACTGGAGCTCCATCTGATATTACCATCATAATCTTTCTTTGTTCTTGTCTCTTTTGCAGTCTGTCGAATGCCCATTCTAATGCTTCTCCATCGATATTTTCTTTTAATATACCTTCTTTCATCATAAGACCCAGGTTCCGTTTCGATCTTCTCCATGGGGCGTCTGCTGCCTTATATATTATATGCCTTAAATCGTTTAATCTTCCCGGTCGCATTGGCTTCCCTGATTCTGTCCAGAGTTCCCGAGATTGTCCACCTTTCCAAGCTTTGGTGGTAAAACCCAGAACTTCTGCCTTCACTCCGCATCTTTCAAGTGTTCTAGTCAATATATCTGCGCAGGTTGCAGCAACCATTATTGGACGACCGCGCATTGATCCTGAGTTATCAATCAATAATGTCACAACAGTATCTCTAAAATCGGTATCCCTTTCCATTTTAAATGATAATGGGTGCATTGGGTCAGTTACGACACGGACTAATCTTGCCGTATCAAGTGTGCCTTCTTCCAAATCAAAGTCCCATGAGCGATTTTGTTGAGCCATCAATTTTCTCTGTAATTTATTTGCTAATCTTGCAACAATCGCCTGGAGGTTAGATATTTGTTTATCCAAATAATTTCTTAATCTATCTAACTCTTCGAGGTCTGCCATTTCATCTGCATTAACAATCTCGTCATAATCATTAGTATAGACTTTATATTCCTGCTTTCTTGAATTTTGTGACTCATCAATTTCACCACTATTATCGGGGGCTGTGCTCTCCTCACCTTCTTCTTCAGCGCCTTCTAGATCATCTAGGTCGATAAGCTCTTCAGAACTATCGTCATCGATTGTTTCAGACTCATCAGGATCAAATTCATCACTAATCTCTGTATTTTCTTCTTCAGATCCTTCAAGATCACTTTCTCCATCCTCAGTCTTGGATGCAGATGGGTCTGTCTCGCCTAAATTACTAGCAATATCAAGAGCATTTAGTAGTTGAGGTATTTTACTTGCAAAAGCCTCTTGATCATGAATTTCATTTCTAAGTTTTTTTAATTCTTCAAGTGCCGTTTCACTAATATGAGGTCTCCACAAGTCGACAAACTTTCTAGTGTTATTGGGTGGAGAAAATCCGGTTAGGGCTTCTCGAACGATAAGGCCAATTGCTTCACTAATTGGTGCCTCGTCTTTGTTCGTGATATTATTTAAGCTTGAGTTTCTGTAGTTTTCTATATTTCTCGCATTTAAATTACTTGCACAACCCGGCATATCCTCTGCGCCAACAGCCTCAATTCTAGCCTCTTCAATTGAGTTATATAGTTTTTGTGCTTGAGGTGCTGATGGCTGGTATTTTTTATGTATCTCTTGATCGTGGTTTTTAATTTTTAGTGCGAGTAAATCTGCATTTCCTCTTAGAACTGCTAGTTCTGCTTTATTTATCGATTGTCCTGGATCTCTGAGGTTTATCTTTTTTCCAATCATATCCGGAGGACCGTCTCCAAATATGACTTCAAGCTCAGGCTCTTCGGCTATAGATCTCGTTGCTTCTGTAATCGTTTTTTTTATGATCTCAGAAAAATTATTTTCCTTAATATCTGACATATTGGGCTAATTATTATTCTGTTGATTTTATGAGTTCGACACCTTCAAGTTCTTGGTCAAAACACCTTTGGAAAAATTCTGCCACCACAGGCCGCTCAAGTTCATCACATTTATTGAGAAAAGTAAGCCTGAATGCAAAGCCAATATCATCAAATATAAGACTATTTTCTGCCCAAGTTAAGACAGTCCTCGGGCTCATAACAGTAGATAGATCTCCATTGATAAAGGCATTACGAGATAATTCAGCTACCTTTACCATTTTATCTATTGTCTGCTGCCCATCTTTATTGTCATATGATTTGGCTTTTGATATCACAATTGATTTCTCAACCTCATGCGGCAAATAATTAAGTGTTGAAACAATAGACCATCTATCCATTTGACCTTGGTTTATTTGCTGTGTTCCGTGGTATAACCCTGTTGTATCACCAAGTCCCACTGTATTAGTAGTAGCAAACATTCTAAAGTATGGATGCGGCTTGATAACCTTGCTTTGATCAAGAAGTGTAAGTTTCCCAGACACTTCAAGAACTCTTTGAATAACAAACATGACATCCGGTCGACCAGCGTCATATTCATCAAAAACAAGAGCAATATTAGATTGTAATGCCCATGGCAAGATACCCTCTTTAAATTCAGTTACTTGTTTCCCATCTTGAAGGACGATCGCATCTTTTCCAACTAAGTCTATTCTACTGACATGACTGTCAAGATTTATTCTTAAACATGGCCAATTGAGACGGGCAGCTACTTGTTCAATATGGGTTGACTTTCCTGTCCCGTGATAACCCTGCACCATCACTCTGCGGTTGTGAGAGAACCCTGCTAATATAGCTAATGTAGTTTGAGGGTCAAAAATATATGAGTCATCAATCTCAGGAACGTATTCATTTCTATTCTTGTAAGCGGGGACATTCAATTTTGATTCGAATCCAAAAGTCTTCTCCACAGATATCTCAATGTCTGGCGTCATATTCTTATCATCATTTTGTGTATTCATTTTTCTTCCTCAGTTTCGGTTCAGCTTACTAGCCCTATAGACTTTAAATATCTATAAGATTTAATAATTTCAATCAATTTTTCATCAGTAGTCTCAGATCCACCCTTGAGATCTGGATGATGTTTCTTCACTAAAAGTTTATACCTATTTTTAATTTCATCACTTGATGAAGCGTTATCTAATCCTAGTACATATAACGCTTTTTTTGCGGCATTTCCAATCTTTTGTCTCTTTTGATCCTTTAAATTTGTTTTTTCACCATCTTGATGAGTACCTGCACGATTAGCCTTTAATTTTTTTAGTATTTCTTCGGCCGAGAAATTTCCAAGTTGGTCTCTATTATCAACACCAAGCTTCCAGGTTGGCCGATCTCCAAGCATAGCTTCCTTCTGGAATTTTGAGAGATCTGTATGGTTCATACCTTCAAAATAATTGTAATTTTTATTGTACTCACGAACATGCTTCAGACAAAAGTTATAATATTGCCCTTCCATGCCCCTTCCTTTTGGAGCTTTATGTACTGCAGGCATCTCACAATCTTCCCACTGGCAAGTATTTTCTTTATTTGAAGCCTCTTTCTTTTTTGAAATTCTTATACTATCAAAATATTTTGAATTAACATTTGCCATTTATTTTTTACTCTGATTAACTGCATACATATAAATATTATTTAGGATAATTGCAAATTAATATTATTAATGAAATTAGGGCTAAGATGGCATCTTTGGAACCAATTGAGCTTGATGTTCTTGATGTTTCTGATAAACACAGAGGACACTCTGGTTGGAAGGAAGGTGGGCAAACTCATTTTCATATTACTATAGTTTCAGATCACTTTATTAATAAATCAAAATTACAACGTCATAAGATAATAAACGAATTACTATTTGATGAAATTAAAATGATTCACTCATTATCAATATCAACAAAAACTTCAGGCGAAATAGATCTTTTAAGCTGATGTATTAGTGAAGATAGTTAGTCATTAAAACATTCACGAAGTATATCAGTGATAATATTCTCTTCGATATTATTTTGGATCTCTACATCTCCAATTTTTCGAGGAAGTATGAGGTTAATCATTCCATTCGTAACCTTCTTATCTCTCTTCATCAAATCGAGTATTCTTTTAGATGATATTTTATCGCCATTTACTTTTTTGACGCTTGTCAGCAAACCAATTCTATCAAAATGATCTTGAATAATATTAAGATTATCCCCATCACATATCTCAAGTTTAACAGCTGTCTTGAAAGCCATGACCATCCCAATTGATATAGCCTCTCCATGGATTAGCCTTCCATCATATTTATAAAAAGACTCAATCGCATGACCAAATGTATGCCCTAGATTAAGGTGAGCTCTGACATTTTCCTCGTGCGTATCTTTCATAACAATATTAGCTTTTACGAGTGCGCTCCTGTTTACAGCCTCGTGTAAGATGTCATTGTTTTTGAATATACGGTCAGTATTACTCTGAAGAAAACCGAATAATTCAGCGTCGCCAATGAGTGCGTGCTTCACAAGTTCAGAATATCCTGATAGTAACTCACGCCTTGGAAGTGTTGATAGTAGGTTTGTGTCACAAATAACAGCTTCCGGTTGCTTAAAGCAACCTATTAGGTTTTTTCCATATTTATTATTTACACCTGTTTTACCTCCAATTGAAGAGTCGACTTGTGCCAAAAGAGTAGTTGGGATATTAATAAATTTAACACCGCGATGGATTATGCCTGCAACAAATCCGGATAGATCTCCAATTACTCCACCCCCAAGACCAATAATAACGTCCTGTCGCTCAAATTTTTTTGACAATAGTAAGTCAATAATACGTTCGGCAACTTTGAGTTCTTTATTTTTTTCACCCGGAGGTAAAATGATCTCAATGATTTCAACATCAAATTTTGAAAGCGCTTGTTTTAAGCTGCTTATGTTATTCTTTGCTGCGCCTTCATCTGAAATTATTGCAGCCCTCTTACCGCTTAGACAGTCGGGGATGATAGTTGCAACTCCATTAGCAACATCTGTATAAAGAATCTTATATGGATCTTTCTCTAGCTTTATCTCAATAACTTTCATCGAATCCTATTTTTTTTGCCGCAGAAATTAGTTCTTCTATGCATTTCTTCTTACTTTTTTTGTTACAATCTATATGAATTTTTGCCATTTCGTAATATTCTAATCTACTATTATAGATTTTCTTGATTTCTTCATCTGATTTATTTGCTATGAGAGGGCGATTTTGACTTTTTTTTGCTCTATCAATTATAGTTGTTATATCAACCTTTAGCCAAACTGATAATGCTTTTTTATTTACGTAATTTCGTACTATTACGTCCAAGAATGCGCCACCACCCAGCGCTATAACCGACGGAACCTCTAAATCAAGAGTTTCGATTATTATCTTATTCTCTATTTTCCTAAAATATTTCTCTCCATTATCTTCAAAAATTGATTTAATACTTCTCTTCTCTTGATTCTCAATGATTTTATCTATGTCGTGGAAAGGGGCATTCAGAGATCGAGATAGGACTTTTCCCATAGTTGACTTACCTGAAGCCATCATCCCAAGAAGTACAATATGCATTTATTAAATCTTACCTAAAATCAAAATAACCATATATTAAATATTACAGATTAACATTAACAAAATATGTATTTGTTTATCCTAAAATATTAAGGTTTACATGGACCAGCTTATAGAAAACTTTCTTGAAATGATGTCAGTAGAAAGAGCTGCTTCCTATAATACTATCATTTCTTACAAACATGATTTAACCAATTTATCAAATTATCTAGTAAGAAAAAAAACCACTTTTGAAGAAGCTGAAAATAAGATTATTCGTGAACATTTGAGAGAAATTTCAATAAGCGGTGCTAGCAGTAGTTCGTTAGCAAGGCAAATCAGCACAATCAAACAATTTTATAAATTTTTATGCCAAGAGTACAAAATAGCGAACAATCCAATGAACGGCATTGACAGCCCCAAGCTTGGAAGACCCTTACCTAAATTGATAAGCGAAGGAGAGATACTAAGAATTATAGAATATGTGAAAGAGTTATCAAATGAGGGCGGTTTAAGTCTTAAAAAGAAATTAAAACATCAAAGATTTCTATCACAAATCGAAATATTATATTCAACAGGCATGAGGGTTAGTGAATTGCTATCAATAAAGATATCTGATTTAAATCAGAATAATTTTTTTCTCAATGTTCTGGGTAAGGGGAGCAAGGAGAGGATAGTTCCATTGACGCCAGAGGCGTTGTTTGAAACAAAATCATATGTTGAGCTTTTAAGGAGTCTTTGTGATTTGGATAAAGAAGTATATCTCTACCCGGGGTCAAGGAAGTATAAACCACTCTCACGCCAATACTTTGCCACAGAATTAAAGACCTATTCGATGAGGGCGGGCATTGATGAGAAGAAGATTTCTCCTCATGTTTTGCGGCATGCGTTTGCAAGTCATTTATTATCAAATGGAGCTGACTTACGCTCGGTCCAGCAATTACTAGGACACTCGGATATCTCCACCACACAAATATACACTCATATACTAGATGAAAAATTAAAGACGGCCGTGAAAGAAAACCATCCACTATCAAAAAAAATGTGATATAAATAAATTATAGTTTCGTTAAACTATTACATACAATATACATAAAAAATAATTTATGAAGAAGAAAGCAATATCCTATGCAGTATCTTGATTTTGAAAAAAATGTAGCTGAGCTTGAGGGCAAAGTAAGTGAGCTCAAGCAACTTGCACCAAATGATGAAGATATATCAATAGATGAAAATATAAAACAGCTTGAGAAAAAAGCAAATATGGCTCTTGAAAAGCTGTATTCATCTCTAAGCCCTTGGCAGAAAACTAAAGTGGCACGACATCCAGAAAGACCACACTTTAGGGATTATTTAGAAGCGCTATTTGAAGATTTCGTTGAGTTGGCCGGAGACAGGAAATATTCAAATGATCATGCAATTATAGGGGGCTTAGCAAAATTTGGTGAGCATAATGTAATGGTTATTGGCCATGAGAAAGGTTCAAATACAGCCGAGAGAATAAAACATAATTTTGGTATGGCAGGGCCTGAAGGCTACCGGAAAGCGGAGCGTCTAATGAAGCTCGCTGACCGATTTAATATTCCTATTATTACATTTGTAGATACGGCAGGAGCATATCCAGGCATTGGAGCTGAGGAACGTGGTCAGTCTGAGGCGATTGCGAGATCAACCCAGACATGCCTAAATGTTGGAGTGCCGCTTATCTCAATAATAATTGGTGAAGGTGGCTCTGGCGGTGCTATTGCAATCGCAACAGCTAATCGAGTCATTATGCTTGAGCACTCCATCTATACAGTTGCATCACCCGAGGCATCAGCTTCAATTTTATGGAGGGACTCCGGTAAGGCAAGTGAAGCTGCTAACAATATGAAGATAACTGCACAAGATTTAATAACAATGAAAATTATTGACGAGATTGTAGTGGAACCTGTTGGTGGAGCGCATCGTAACCACGAAAAGGCCCTAAGAGATGTTGAATCAGTAATTACTAAGCATTTATCAGAAATCAGTAAGTTAGATCGTAATGTGATAATACAGGATAGACGTGATAAATTTCTATCTATCAGTCGTGATATGTAGTTAACTAGATCTGCCGTGGCAGTGTTTAAATTTCTTCCCGCTTCCGCATGGGCATTGCGCATTCCTTCCAACTTTCCCAAATGTTTTTGGATCCAATTGAGTTTGTTTACCATGTGATGAGGCAACATTCGTCGGCGGTTTATTTTTTACAACTTTCTTAGCATCCTCCTTGGCCGAATTATCATCTGATTTTTTGTCAAGATTTTCCTTTTCTACTATCTCTACCCTTATTAGGTGTGCGGTAACTTGTTCTCTTAGTCTTATTAGCAAACTCTGGAATAACTCAAAGCTTTCAGTTTTATATTCATTTAATGGGTCTCTTTGCGCATAACCTCTTAAAGATACAGATGTTCTAAGGTGTTCCAGCCTTGATAGATGTTCTCGCCATAAAATATCTAGCACCTGTAGGAGTACGGTTTTTTCAATCTTTCGAATGTTTTCTTTGCCATATTTTTTCTCTTTCATTGCCATTATCTGGTCAATTATTTTCTTAAGTCGCGTGATAATTTCATCTTCGGCAATGCCTTCTTCTTCCGCCCATTCATCAATTGGAGCGTCAATTAATAAAGTCGCTTTAATCTTATTCCTTAGTGATAAGGTATCCCACTGCTCCGGATAAGAATTTTCAGGAATGAAGTCTTTGACCACGTCTTCGATATATTCGTAGCGCATATCTATTATAGTTTCCGATGCCTCTGTGTCATCCATGAGGTCTTTACGTTGTTCAAAAACGACTTTTCTTTGATCATTCATAACATCATCGTACTGCAGGATATTTTTCCTAATATCAAAGTTTCTTGACTCTATCTTCGTTTGTGCCTTTTCTAAGGCTTTATTTATCCATGGGTGCACAATCGGTTCACCATCTTTTAGGCCGAATTTTTTTAATAATGACTCCATATCTTCTGAACCAAAAATCCTCATAAGATCATCCTGAAGGCTCAGATAAAATTTAGATTTTCCAGGGTCCCCCTGTCTGCCGGACCTTCCTCTTAATTGATTATCTATACGACGACTTTCATGCCTTTCGGTTCCAATAACGTAGAGTCCACCTGACTCGACTACTTTTTGTTTTTCAGCTAATATTCGATCTCTGAGAGCTGAGACCTCTTCATCAATGCTTGTACTATTCTTACTGCCTAATAATTTTACTTCAGCATCAAAATTACCACCGAGCTGAATGTCAGTTCCCCTTCCAGCCATATTTGTTGCAATTGTTATTGCCCCTAACCTTCCCGCTTGTTCAATAATTTTTGCTTCCTGCTCATGATATTTAGCGTTTAGGACCGAGAAAGTATTACTTTTAATTTTTGGATCTTTATTCTCAGTATAATTTGTACGTTTATAACCTAATTTTTCAAGCGAAGTAGCTATCTCTTCCGATTTTTCTATTGAGGTAGTGCCAACCAAAATTGGTTGTTGCTTTGCATTACATTTTTTTATTTCATCGATAATTGCTTCATATTTTTCTTCTATAGTCATATAGATTTCATCATTTTCATCTATACGGTTGATAGCTTCATTTGTTGGTATTTCTAAAACTGGTAGCCCATAAATGTCCATAAATTCTTCAGCCTCAGTTGATGCTGTTCCAGTCATTCCGCCTAATTTTTCATATAATCTGAAGTAATTCTGGAATGTTACTGAAGCAAGGGTCTGATTTTCGGCTTGAATGAGGCAATTTTCCTTCGCTTCAATTGCTTGATGCAGTCCATCCGAATATCTCCTGCCTTCCATCATTCTACCAGTGAACTCATCGATAATTATAACTTTATTATCCTTGATAATATAATCTTTGTTTTTTGTGAAAAGCTTGTGAGCACGGGCTGCCTGATTTATATGGTGAATAATAGAAATATTTTCTATATCAAACAATGACTCTCCGGTGAGAATGCCATTGGTTTTCAATAATTCCTCAGCATGTTCAACACCCTTATCAGATAGATTAACTGATCTTGTTTTTTCGTCTATATCGTAATCATCATCTTCCAAGAGTGGCATAAGTTTATTTATCGAATTATACATTTCTGACTTAACTTCAGATGGGCCAGATATGATGAGTGGAGTTCTAGCCTCATCAATCAAAATTGAGTCAACCTCATCCACAATTGCAAAATTATGACCTCTTTGGACCATGCTTACGAAATCATGCTTCATATTATCTCGTAGGTAATCAAAGCCAAATTCATTGTTAGTTCCGTATGTTATGTCGGCTGCATAGGCTACTTTTCTCTCTGCATCTGTCATATCATTTTGAAGGCAGCCAACACTCAACCCAAGAAATTTAAAAATTTGCCCCATCCATTCTGAGTCTCTAAGTGCTAAATAATCATTTACAGTAATTACATGCACACCGCTGCCAGCTAGTGAATTTAAATATACTGGGAGAGTGGAAACGAGAGTTTTACCCTCTCCAGTCTTCATTTCGCTAATTCCACCGTCATTTAGTACCATTCCACCAATTAACTGAACATCATAATGTCTTTGTCCGAGTGTTCTTTTTGATGCTTCCCGAACTACTGCAAAAGCTTCAACCAAAAGTTCAGAAATTTGAGTTCCGTCAGTGATCCTATCTCTAAATTCTGTAGTTTTCTTTTTCAGATCATTATCGCTTAGTGGGGAGTATTCATTTTCAAGTTTGTTAATTAATAAAACTTGATCTTCATAGAATTTATACTTCTTTTTGATGGGCTTATTGAATAAGCTATTTGCAATTTTTTTTAAATCAATCATCAAAAATCCCTTAGCGATACTATTAATCTATATATTAAACAACCGATTAACAAATAAAATCAAAGTTAACCAATCGACATAACTACTTACAATAATTGAATGTATAATATATATTAAGTTTAAGGTAATTATAAATTAAAAAATTGCAAAATGATCAACCCATTCATAACTTAATTTAGATTTGGATATCTGGCATGAATATTGAGAAAAAAATCAAAGAAATGAAGGACCTAGATTTTCAAGGACTTAAAATATACACCTTCACAACCAATGCGCACTACAAAGATAGGAAGGATTTATTATTAATTGTATTTGAAGCCCCGGTTTCTCATGCATCCTTGTATACAAGATCAACATGCCCATCAGTTCCCGTCAATTGGGCAAAGAATAATCTGAAAGATAAAATCAAGGCTATATTAGTAAACTCAGGTAATGCGAATGCATTTACAGGCCTCCGTGGAGAGAATGATCTCGATCATATTTTAGCTCATCTTGCCAATGAACTTGATTGCGAAGCAGAAGAAATAGCCGTCTCTTCCACAGGAGTAATAGGTGAATTCTTAAATACAAGATCAATCACTGATGCATTGAGAGATCTGGATACTAGGAAAAGTTCGTCATGGTTAGATGCCGCTGAAGCTATTATGACTACAGATACATTTCCTAAATTATCATTAAAGAAATTGACGATCGACGAAACTGAAATAAATATTCTAGGAATTGCAAAAGGGTCTGGGATGATCGAGCCCAATATGGGTACAATGTTATCTTATATATTCACAAATGCGAACATAGACGGCTCAGTTTTGAGAAACATGCTCATAAACGCGACTAATGACAGCTTTAATTCAATTACTGTTGATGGGGATACTTCAACTAGCGACACCGTGATGCTGATATCAACAAATAGAGCGGACCATCTGAGGATAAGTACAGAAGATGATCCAAGGCTTAAGGAATTTGAGAATAATCTTCAGGATGTCGCCATCGATCTAGCAAAACAAATTATACAGGATGGAGAAGGCGCAACAAAATTTGTTGAAATAACCGTGGCTGGTGCAAAAGATAAAGATGTCGCTATAAATATATCAAAATCAGTGGCAAATTCACCACTTGTGAAGACAGCGATATACGGAGAAGATCCAAATTGGGGAAGGATAATTGCTGCAATTGGTAAGTCCAGCGAAGAGATAAATAGCGAAGAGTTAAAGTTATTTTTCGGAGACCATCAGATAATATCCGGAGGAATGGTTCATGGAGATTACAACGAAGAAGCTGTTAAAAAATATATGAAAAAAGATAAAATTAAGATCATGATTGATCTTAATATGGGTAGTTACTCTCACACTGTTTGGACTTGTGATTTCTCGCATAAGTACATTGATATTAATACCGATTACAGAACTTGAGGTGGGAATGTTAGTCAAGCTCGTTTCAGCATGCGCTCTTATAAATGAGAAGGGGAAAGTTTTAATTAATAAAAGACCAGAAGGAAAAGATTATGCGGGTTATTGGGAGTTTCCAGGTGGGAAGGTTGAAGAGAATGAAACGCCAGAAGACGCTATTATTCGTGAACTAAAGGAAGAAATCAATATTGACGTTTCAGCTGCTTGTTTGGCCCCACTTTCTTTTACAGAAAAAAATTACGAGAAATATTATGTTGTGGTGTTACTTTATGTATGCCGTAAATGGGAGGGCCATATGAAACCGATGGAAAATCAACAAATAGAATGGGTATATCCCAATGATATTGAAGATTTTAATGTCCTTCCTGCTGATAAGTCCTTCTTTGCAACACTCCGTGATCTAACCTAGATAGCTTTTACTTATTCAGGAAATCGGCGAGATTAAATTTAGCTGAACCTGGCTTTAGTGGTTTTGGTTGGTCGACATGGTACTTCCATCCCGTTAATGTCAGTATTTCAAAAGTTGACACTATACCAGCTTCTGGAAAAGCAATTTCTTGCATTAATTCTGACGTCTTATTCCAAATGTTTCTAGTTATGTTTGGTTTTTCTAGGTTTATATAGTTATTTTCACCCATAGATCTTATCAATTTTACTAATTCAAAAATATCTTTAAATGGCACTTTGATAATTGTGTCATCTGCCACACAGAGTTTAAAGCCCGAGTTATGTAAAATATCGCCAGCCGTTCGAATATCTACAAATGGATTAATGCGAGGGTATACTCTATCATTAAATTGTTCTTCTGATTTAATTATACAGCTCTTTAGTTCTTTCAATGTTTCGGAGCCAAACATACTGCATAACATCAGTCCATCTGGTTTCAGGAGTGAATGTATTTTTTCAAGAGAAGTTCTTAGGTTATTTGATGTGTGAAGCATAAGATCTGATATGATCAAATCAAAGGTATTATTTTGAAAAGGAAGACTTTCTTCATCATTAATTCCTGAACCATTTTTAAATTTATCAATCGGATTGACTAAAACCAAATCTTTTTTTTGCTTGTCTGTAAACCTTTCTGATAGGAAATCTTTGTTTTTTGTCAGTATTAAAATTGATTGAAAATGCCGATTTATTTCATCTAGTCGTAACGCAAGATCTTGAGCGGTATGTTCGTAAATGATATTTGAGATGTTATAGTTTATTGCCCTAACTCGGGACCGCCTTAGTCTCTCTCTATTAAATATTTGTTTATTTTCGTTCTGAATTCTGGACATTTGCTTAATTAGATTTGTATTATAGTAAAACATATCATATTTAAAACTTAATACTAAAAAAATAGAATTGTATAAGAAATGTCAGTGAATGTAGAAATATATACGTCGGTAAGCTGCTTCTATTGCCTCGCAGCCAAGAGGTTGCTATCCGAAAAAAATATAAGCTTTGTTGAGTATGATGTTTCAAAAGATATTAAACTCAGGGATACTATGCTCAAAAAAGCTAATGGAGCGAGAACTGTTCCGCAAATATTTATAGATAATGTGCATATTGGTGGTTGCGATGAACTCTATGAGATGGACAGAAAAGGCTCCCTAAATGACATCATTTCCAAAAATATGAATGGTTGATAATAGTAAATTTAAGGTTGCTTGTGTCCAGTTGACAACAGGCACGGATGTATCCGAGAGCTTGGATTTATTGGAGAAACACCTTTTGACCGCTAAAAGACAGGGGGCAGATTTAGTTGTAACTCCAGAACAAACATTGCTTATGGCAAAGGATAAGTTTTCCTTATTCCAAAATATCTCATATGAGGATAAGGATTTTGGTTTAAGGAAATTAAAGGAGATTATAAAGGAAGTTGGTTTATTCGTTATAATCGGCTCTATTTCGATCAAGTACAGTGAGGATTTGGCACTAAATAGAACATATGTATTTAATCCAGATGCGGATATTGTTGGTATTTATGATAAGATACATATGTTTGATGTAAGCCTAAATGATGGTGAAAAATACCATGAGTCAAAACTATATCAACCAGGAGAGAAGTTATCGGTGGTGTCATTACCTTGGTGCGATGTAGGACTTACAATTTGTTATGATTTAAGATTTCCAGATCTATATAGGAAATTAGCTCAAAAGGGGGCATCAATTATTGTTGTACCTTCGGCTTTTACAGTAACAACTGGGGAAGCTCATTGGCACACGTTACTAAGAGCAAGGGCTATTGAGACAGGATGTTATGTGTTAGCTCCTGCGCAAGTGGGTAAGCATGAAAATGGAAGAGTTACCTATGGACATACCATGATTATATCCCCGTGGGGTGAGATCATTTCTGAAATTACAGGAGAGCAGAGTATAGCTTTTGCGGATGTCGATATCAGTTTGGTTGAAAATTTTAGGAAAAAAATACCTTCTATTAACCAAAATAATTATTATATGTGATACAGAATATAATAAAAACGGATGCTTAAATGATTAGATATGATTTAGTTTGTGATAAGGAACATTTCTTTGAGTCATGGTTCAAAGACTCAAAGTCTTATCAAAGGCAATTAAGTAAAAATGAGATACTTTGCCCTGAGTGTAACAGTCACATAATATCAAAGTCATTGATGGCCCCAGGAATTCCGAAAAAAACAAACGCAAAAAATAGTAATGTGATTGCGAATAATAGTTCTAGCTCCCTCAATAATGCAATACGTAAAATCAGGGATGAAATTAAGAAGAATTCTGAATATGTAGGCGATCAGTTTTCTGAAGAAGCCCGAAAGATTCATTATAATGAGGCCGAGATGAGATCAATATACGGGGAAGCCACAAAGCAAGATATTACTGAACTTGTGGATGAAGGAATTGATATAATACAAATTCCAGAAATTCCTGATGATAAAAATTAGATTATTTTCTTGCAAATGAAGCAATGTAATTAATACTATCGTCTCTTGATTTTATCCATCTTAACCTAATTGGATCAAATACTATTCCAGCTCTTAAAATTTCAGAAAATCCATATTGGCCCATCATTGCATTCAGATTAGAAGGTTTAATAAATCTATTCCAATCGTGCGTTCCTCTCGGAACCCAGTTTAGAATGTACTCCGCCGCAAACTTAGCTAAAACCATCGATTTTAAATTTTTGTTTATTGTGGATATAAAAATAAGCCCATTTTTCTTCAGGTATTTCTCTGCTAACGAGAGAAAGTTATTTGGATCATCTAAATGCTCGAGGAGCTCTAGTATCAATATGATGTCAAATTTACTATCTTTTTTGACCGGCAGATCTTCGATGGAGCTATTTATATAATTAATTTTCAAGTTTTCGATTTCGGCGTGTTCTTTCGCAACTTTAATCGCTTGCTTATCCGCATCAACACCACATACATGAGCACCAAGATTAGCAAAAGGCTCTGATGATAATCCACCACCACAACCAAGATCTAAGACTTTTAGTCCTGCAAGTGAACTTTTGTTGTGGGCGTCAATCTTGTAATTCTCAAAGACTAAATCAAGCATGAATTTTATTCTGATCGGATTAATGCTGTGCAGAGTAGCAAATTTACCGCTTGTATTCCACCAGTCATAAGATATTTTAGAGAATTTCTCTATCTCCAACCGATCGATAGTTTTATTCATTTTCAGGATCCATAGTTCATCTTGCAGTAAGCATTAAAATATATATTATATATTTAAAACTGAAAAAGATAGATCGCAAGCCCACTATGGAAAAAAATTATAAAAAAATTGTCATGAAATTTGGTGGAACCTCTATGGCAGACATGAGCTGTATATCTAGAGTCGCCGACCATATTGAAAGAGAATTAAAAAACGGCCTGACGATTGTCGTAGTTGTATCAGCTATGGCGGGTGAGACTGACCGATTAATAAAATTGGCCGATCAAGTAGGTGATAATTTGGAGCAATCTGAACGAGATGTTATTATTTCCAGCGGAGAACAGGTCAGTTCAGCAATACTCTCAATGATATTGAACAAGAGAAATATAAAAGCAAAATCAATTCAAGGCTGGCAAATACCACTCGTTACAACAAGCATGCATGGATCTGCAAGGATTAATGATATTAAATCCGACTATCTAGATGAGCTGATGGAAAATGGGGTTACGCCGATAATTGCAGGTTTCCAGGGTATTTCGGAAGAGAAGAGAGTTACAACTTTGGGTAGAGGTGGCTCTGATACTACTGCAGTTGCTATTGCATGTTCAATAAATGCTGATTTATGCGATATATATACCGATGTTGATGGAGTTTATACCTCTGATCCGAGAATAATCCCGAAGGCAAGGAAATTAACGCTTGTATCTTTTGAAGAAATGCTGGAAATGGCGTCTCAAGGAGCAAAAGTACTCCAAACAAGGTCTGTCGAATTAGCAATGTCTTACAATATGCCCATAAGAGTTAGATCAACATTCAATGAAAATAATTTTGAAAATGATAAGAATGGCACTAATATAGGAACAATTGTGACAAACGAGGAAAGAATATTGGAAGATAAAGTTGTAAGTGGGATTGCTTACTCGAAGAGTGAAGCAAAAGTGACCATACAGGAGCTGGAGGATAAACCAGGAGTTGCAGCAGAAATTTTTGGTAATCTTGCTGATGATGGAATAAATGTTGATATGATAGTACAGAATATTTCTGCTGATGGCATGCATACAGATTTAACCTTTACAGTTCAGGAAACTGACCTGAGTGCTGCAAAGTCTGTAATAGATGCTCTAGGCGAAAGTATTAAATACTCAAAGCTGGAAGAGTCAAAAGATATTGCAAAAGTTTCTATTATTGGGGTGGGTATGCGCAGCCACGCAGGTGTTGCTGCCCAAATGTTTTCGATATTAGCCACCGAAGATATAAATATTCAGGCTATTACAACCTCAGAAATAAAAGTAAGTGTGTTGATAGAGTTGCAACACATTGAAAAAGCAATGAAAGCTCTGCACTCCGCGTATGGACTCGATCAAAAATAGATCCCAACAAATAAAATAAGTGTGCAAAATGGAAGATGAGACTATCGGAGGGATCTTAGTCAGCTGGAGAAAAAAGCAAGGTAAATTTATTACAGACTGTGCCAATGAGCTTAATGCACCTATTGAGTACTTGGATGCCATTGAAAATAATTCATTTTTAGAAATGCCAAATGACCAATACACTTATAAATTAATTAATAAGTATGCTGAATATATAGGTATTAAAGGCAAAGACTCACTCAAGATTAAGAGCCTTCTTAAAGAAAAACTAAAAATATCTGAGCGTAGTCTCGAAAGAGGTAAATATCTGCGAAGGGGCTCTTCATTGCTTAGTAATATTATCTTTGCAATTATGGTGATTATTTGCGCCATGATTTTCCTGGACGAAGAATTTTATGGTAAGCAGTTGTTAAAAGATATTGATACCTTTAGTTTAACAAAAATAGATTTACGTCAGTCAGATCAAACATCAGTATATAATGAAAATGAAATACTAAACCTTGATATGAATATAGATATTGACATGGAAGAAAATCAATTTCTACAAGAGGGATTAAATACAATGCAGATACAAGCGCTGGGGAACGCTTGGGTTGAAGTACGAGGTAATAATGATACAAAATATATATCACGCAACTTTATATCGGGAGAAAGGTATTTATTTTACCCTAAAGGGAATGAAATATTGTTAACCGATAATCTATCAAATATACTTATCATGTATAATGATACACTTATTAACACGAAACAAATACAGGCTAATGGTATCGTTGAGATAGATCTAGACCATATACTTTTTTAACTTAAAAATTGATTTATTAAAATGCTAGATGAAAAGAAGTTAGATAAAATACTAAAAAATTACGAGGATATCCAAAATCAAATGCTTACTCTGTCAGGTGACAGAAATAAGTATGCTGAATTGGCCATTGAATTCTCAAATATTGAGCAAATTGCGAAGGCAATTAATGAATACCGTACGCTTCAAAAAGAAAGAGCTGACTTAAGTGAAATGCTGATATCCGAGACAGAGGATAATGATGTCATTGAAATGGTAAAGCATGAAATCGACACAATGGAAGTCAAACTTAACAAAGCAGAGGAAACAATAACTGAGCTTCTCCTTCCAAAGGATGCCGATGATAAAAGAAGTGTAATTATTGAAATACGTGCAGGTACAGGTGGTGATGAGGCTGCGATATTTGCTGGCGACCTTGCAAGGATGTATTTGAGATTTGCAGATAGCAATAGATGGAAAGTTGAGATTATGGACTCTAATGAGGGTGAATTTGGTGGTTATAAAGAGTTTATTGCAAATATTACAGGCAATAATGTCTATCAAAAGTTGAAATTTGAATCGGGGGTGCATAGAGTACAGAGAGTACCAAATACTGAATCAAGCGGGCGTATCCATACATCCGCTGCGACGGTGGCCGTTCTTCCTGAAGCAGAAGAAGTGGATGTGAAGATTGAAGATAAAGATATAAGGATTGATGTGTTTAGGGCAAGTGGTCCAGGTGGCCAGTCTGTCAATACAACAGATAGCGCGGTCAGGATTATCCATATTCCTTCAGGAATAACTGTGTCTCAACAGGATGAAAAATCGCAACACAGAAATCGAGAGAAAGCATTGAAAGTTCTGAGAGCGAGATTGTATGAAAAAGAAAAAAACGAAATGGATCAGGAAAGGGCATCAAACAGGAAATTACAAATAGGAAGTGGTGATAGATCAGAGAGGATACGCACCTATAACTACCCACAGGGCAGGGTAACAGACCACAGAATTAACCTAACATTACATAAGCTTATCGCGGTGATGGAGTCGGAGGGGCTTGAAGAGATTATTGATGCACTCACCGCAGAAGATAAAGCGCAAATTATGGCAGGTGAGACGAAATAAAGCATGCAGAAAATAAAGAGCATACTCAATGATGCGAGTCGTGAACTTAAGATACAAAATATAGAAACATCTAGGTTAGATAGTGAAATCTTACTTGCCTATGCTCTTGGTGAGTCAAAAGAGTATCTTGTTATTAATTCGGATAACAGTCTGAATGATCAGAAAATAAGTAAATTTAGGAGTTTAATAAGAAGACGAGCTGATGGCGAGTCAATTTCTAATATTATTGGTAAGAGAGAGTTTTATGGCAGAGAATTTATAGTTAATTGTCATGTATTGGATCCGAGGCCTGATACTGAGTTAATTATCGATATCATAAGGGAAATATATATAAAAGAAGAGAGTTTTTCTATCCTTGACCTCGGCACTGGTTCTGGTTGTATATTAACGTCTATACTACTAGAATTTCCAAATTCTGTGGGTATTGGCACAGATATATCCGAGAATGCATTAAATACTGCCAAGATTAATTCAGAAAAATATCTCCTTAATGACAGGGCCGCCTTCATTCTATCAGATTGGGTTGATGCCATTGATGTAAATAAATTTGATATAATAGTATCAAATCCACCATACATTCCTAGCGCAGATTTAGAGTTTCTTCAACCAGAGGTATTACGGAATGATCCGCTTATTGCTCTTGACGGTGGAATAAACGGGCTCATTCATTACAAAAAGATAATATCAAGAATTGAAAATATGACTAATTCTGGTGGAAAATATTTAATTATGGAGATCTACACGGATTTAGCAGAGGAATTAGTTCAACTGCTAATTGATAAAGGATTTAAAATAGAAAATATAGAGATACGTTATGATTTATCAAAAAGAAAGCGGGCTATTTACTTGAAATTTTAATTTTTTTTATAAATTTGTTTGAAATCTTTGAAAAGTTCTATATATATACAACATATAACGAGTTAACAATGAACACATTGTCATGAGATTTAACTCTCTGATACTCAAAAAAGCCAAACTCAAATATTATCTTAAATACAACAAGTGGATATGTATTTATTTAGTTAGGAACACATGGTACTTTTGCCAACAAAGAGAAAAAATAGAAACAGACCCAGAAGATCTAATCAATCCTCAAGATTGCTTGAATCAAACGGTCCTGATATAAAGATCAAGGGTAGCGCCTCACAAATTGTTGAGAAATATCTGTCTTTATCAAGGGAGTCTCAGTCATCTGGTGATCCAATTACAGCTGAAAGCTATCTTCAATATGCAGAGCATTATCAGCGTATTGTAGAGGCTAACGAAGTGAAAATTCAAAGAAATCAAAACCAAACTCCAGAAAATCATACTTCAGCAGATGAGCAGCAGATTACGGACAATGAAAAAGAAAAGGTTATACAGAAAGTTGAACCTTCGTCTGATAGTTTAGATCGTTCCGAGATTATCCCAATTGCATTAGAAGAACAGGCTATTGGTAAGTAGTTTTTTGCTCTAGTTTGCCAATATCCTCTAGAATCTTTTCCTTGAACACATAAAAGTTACTCAGTTCTTCATCTGCCAAGTAATAATTATTTATTTCTTTATCAAATTCGTTCGGATTTACTCTTTTATCATTTACAATTATTTCGTAATGAAGATGTGGCCCGGTACTCAGTCCAGTCTGCCCTGTGTATCCAATAATATCAGATTGATTTACTAAGCTACCTTTTACTAGGTTTTCTGAAAATCTATTAAGATGAGCATACGCTGATTTTACATTACTTGCATGAGAGAGCCTGATATACTTACCAAAATCTCCTTTATCGCCAATAAAATCAACGACTCCATCTGCAATTGCAAAGATTGGTGTGTTTAAATCTGCTGCATAATCTATTCCATAATGCATTTTCTCTTCCCCTGATACAGGATGAATTCTCATACCAAATTTCGAGGTTTCAATTAATTTTCGAAGCGGGGATATGGTTTTCATTCCTCCTGCTCCCACACCATTAGAGTCATAATGATTTTTTTTCATATCAACTGCTTGATATAAAAAAAATTCTTCATTAATGATTTTACTGCTTAAGGAGGAATAGAGGAGCTCATATTTACCATTTTCACCTCTCTGGAGGTTTTGATTATTTGTGTAATATATTTTAGATTGTGTTCCAATTCGAATATCACGAGAAAAATTAATATTTTTACTATGTAATTCAATTGCCTTATAGAGTATAGGTTCTGGGATTTTATTTTTAATTGAACTATCGAAAAAATTATCATCGATCAAGAACTCTCTATATACAAAATCTAAAGCTTTAGGCTCGCTTATCAAGTCCGCTGCATAAGTGCCCTTTTCTTTCTTTACAGCCACTCTGGCGCTTTTTGTTATTAAAATTATTTTATAGGATTTGTCTTTTTCAGACCGATATATCTCAATCAAATCGCCAACCTGTATTAATTTAACAGGAATGATGGGGTTTATTGAATTTGACAGTGCAATCGCTTCGGATAATTTAAAACCCCTATCTTTCAGTATACCCATTATTGTATCTCCAGAGACGAATTGATGTTTGTCAACGAGTTCGTAGTTATTCTTTTCCTGTCTTTTAATAACCCCACCATTGCTCGCGCTAGACTTAACAATTTCTATATCACTAAATGTATTTGTATTATTTTGGCTAATAAATTCTTCGGTGGGAACAATATTTGATGTATCAGGGTTTGAGATTATCTGTACTGGTTCAATAGCTTTTTTGAAATAAAAGAACAATACAAATAGCAATATAATTATAAATGAAATACTGATGATATATTTATTTTTTAAAAAAAAATTCATTTCAAAATCTTATTGCAGATATGTGAAAAAAACTAGTCCAAAATGAATACAGATGACTATGCCGTTTACTTATTTTTATGATCAACTAAAGAATAATAATTATCTTTTAAATTTACATTAAAAAATTGTACATTTATTTATCATTTTTAGTTGACATACACATACTTTGAATATATCTAGATATGACAGTCTAAGCCACATATACACTAAGCTTTATGAACAACTTAGACTGGATGTGCGACTTTAAGCATAAAAGATTGTGATAAGCTATTTGGTTCAAAATAAAATTATTTTTTTGAACTACATATTTTTTCGCACTCTAGCTCTTTGAAATTGTAAAAAGAAAGAGATACGTAGACAGCGTGACCTGGCGTGTATTATCTATATGATAATAAGCCAAGCATTCGTGTCTACGTACGACACTCGTTAATTTATATTTGACAGTAATTTGCGTAGACAATCGAGTAATT